>Ga0070707_100000170_pt1 | contig 63164 bp, 86 predicted proteins | sample KBSK5502metaG_FD_65468 | JGI IMG/M metagenome (GOLD analysis project Ga0070707, IMG submission 65468) | Corn, switchgrass and miscanthus rhizosphere microbial communities from Kellogg Biological Station, Michigan, USA - KBS K5-50-2 metaG | ecosystem: Host-associated > Plants > Roots >... | reverse complement strand
GCGGCGTCTACGTCGACAACCTGCAGACCTGCACGCGGTGCGGAGCCATTCTGACGGACTATCGCAACGCCATGATCCCGGAGGGGGAGGCACCGCTGGCCGGCTTCGCGCCTGGCACGATGCTCGACGTCATCGAAACGAAGGGGTTCAGGGCGTCGATGGTGGTCTCGGATCGTGATGGGCTGGCGCGCGGGCTCATGTGCGCAGGGAACCTGTCGGACGAAGACCTGCGCCAGGTGCACGCGGTGATCAGCGGCATCGTGGACAGGTTGGCTGAGCCTAGGCTCGGCGGTGCCACGGGACTAACAAACGACCTGAAGCGGTGGGCGCTGGCACTTGAGGCGATCGTCTGCCGCCACGAGGACAAGCGGGGAGTTTAGAACAGGGCTCGGCTTGGGATGGCCAGATGCTGGGCCAACCACAAGCAGACGAGTAGTATGGCGAGAATACGCAGCACGGTCTCGACCTTGGCCGGGTCGGTCAGGTAGACGAGCAGCAGCACGACCAGTAGTAAGACGACGAAAGGAATCAGCATGCAGGGGAGGGATGCAGACGGCGTGCCGGGGCCAGCCCAGGAGTTGATGGGACCGGAACAGCAGCGGCGGATCCTTCACGAGCTGGGGACGATTGGCGGCATTGTCTCTGCGTTGTCCGCTGGGCGGCCGGTGGCGAATTGGGCGTCACGGATGCAGGCGAGTCTGGACGAGATCGCGGCCGTCATCGACGAAGACAAGCGGGTGCAGTCGTGACGTTCCGGACGCGCTGGTGTCCGCGGATGTTTCCAGACGTGCCGTTTGTGACTAGTCGACGAAGTCTCCGACGGACGCACTGGTGCATTGACTGCTGGTGGATGCTGACCAGGCGCCGCCTGCGCACCTGGTGGCTGGATCTCGGCCGGGAGGTTCGCTGATGGGCGTGCACGTCGCGGGGCCGCTGGGGTCGTGCTTGCGCTGCGGGGTGGGGTTCTACCGCGTCGGCGTGACCGGCGCCATTCTGCCGGACATTATCGAGTCGGGGCGGCTCGTGCGCTTCACGGAGGGGGCCGGCTTTAGCCAGGTCACAGCCGAGGAGGCGCTGCAGATCGCGACGGCGGACCTGTGTCAGCCGGCGGTGAGCGACGGAGCGATCAGGCCGATCCACGAAGACGCCGATCGGCCGTAGCCGGTGGGGGCGTTCGCGTCATTCTTCGGGGGGCTCGATGCCATCGTCGAGCACGCGGTCCGTGCGCGCATGCCGAGGCTCAAGGACGAGCAGCCGGCGGCGCCAGTCAGTGATCCCGACGCCGAACCCGAGCCCATTCCAACCATTACCACGCCGGACGACCTGGAGGCGTTCATCTGGGACCGCTTCGGCATTCGCATCAGTAAGCACAGGTGCTGCCCGGAAAAGGGGCATTGCAGCCCATGGGAGGCGTTCTGCTACGCCTACTTCGCGACGGGCTCGACGTGCATCTGGAAAGCGTCGCGCGGGTTCGGGGGCAAGTCGTTCATGCTCTCGCTGCTCTGTGAGGTCGAGGCGATCACGTTGCGGGCGGACGTCAAGATTATGGCCGGCAGCGGTCAGCAGGCGCAGCGGGTACTGAAATACACGGCGGACCTTTGGAACCTGCCACGGGCGCCGCGCCACCTGGTGGCGAGTCAGACGAAGTATCAGACGACCTTTACCGAAGGGCACACGATCGAGGCGCTGCTGGCGTCCACGAAGTCGGCCCGCGGGCCCCACCCGCAGCGGCTGCGCATGGACGAGATCGACGAGATGAAGCTGGCGATTCTTACCGCGGCCAGTGGCCAGACCATCAGCAAGGGCGAGGTACTCAGTCAAACCGTGCTCAGCTCGACGCACCAGTACCCCAAGGGGACCTTTACGGCGCAGCTCAAGGAAGCGGCGGAGAAGGGTTGGCCGGTCTTCGAATGGTGCTACCGGGCGAATCTGGAATCGAACGGCGGCTGGCTGCCGGACGCGGAGGTCGCGCGCAAGCGGAACGACGTCAACGCGGCAATGTGGCTGGTTGAATACGAGGGCCAGGAGCCGAGTCCAGAGGGACGCGCGTTCGACAGCGACGCGGTTCGGCGGATGTTCGATCCGGACATCAAAACAATCGAGGAAAGCGGCGCGGATGGAGCGACCTATGGGACCGGGGCGGATTGGGCGCGTAAGGTCGACAAGACTGTGATCTGCACGCTGCGGCGGGAAGTCAAACCCTATACGGTGGCGGCGCTGTCGATGGAAAATCGGAAACCCTGGCCGATGATGATCCAGCGGTTCGTCGATCGCCTGGCGGCGTTCCCTGGGACCAACCGGCACGACCGGACGGGGCTCGGCGACGTGGTGCACGACTTCGCGGGCTTGGCGGAGGAAGATGGGATCATCATGGTCGGGCGGGAGCGGTCGGACGTACTGAGCGAATACGTGCTGGCCGTCGAGCGCGACGAGATCCGCTGTGAGTGGCCTGCGGTGGACGACCTGAGCGAGACATCGAAGGCGATTCGGCAGATGAAAACGGACCATTTGTATGCCACGGTCGATGATCTGTACAGGTCGTCGCTGGCGGACGCGAAGCTGCCGGATACTATCCAGGCTGGGGCCTGCGCCTATCGTGCGGTCTCGGGCGCAATTGCGGCAGGAGTGAGCCAGGATCCGGAGCCGCCGAAGGATGGCGGCCGCGGGCACGTCGGCGCGGTCAAGCCGCGGCTCGGCGGGCTGCTAGGTTTGAGGAGGCCGACACGATGAGCACGGCAGCGACTGACTTGCAGAACCCGGACCTAACCAGGGTCGAATGGCTGGCGATTGGCGAGCGGCTGGGGCGTGCGGACGACGCGGTCTCCTGGCGGATCGGCGACTGGATCAACGTCGGGGCTGGGCGAAGTGATTGGGGTGATATCTACGCGCTGGCGGTCGAGATCACGGGTCGCAAGCGGCATTCCTTAAGTCAGATGGCGCGGGTCGCTCGCTGTTATCCGCCTGGTGCGCGGCACGCGGGAGTGACCTGGTCATCACATCGGGACGCGATGGGGCTGCCAGAAGGGGCCCGTATGCACGCGCTTGTGACGGCGCAGGCGGAACGCTGGGGCCGGGACCGGATGCGGGCGCACGTCGAGGGGCTTCAGCGCGGGCGATGGAAGCGAAAAACGGAACAGGTCCGCCGGCATCAGGTCGTCTGTCCGCATTGCGGGAGGTCGTTCAGGGTGCGACGGAAAGGGATGGCCGACGCGCCTGGGGTCGAGGCTGACGTCGACCTGCCGATGCCTGAAACACGGACGGTCAGGCGCATGATGGCCGCCGGGTCAAATTCACGAGGCGTCAGATGAGCAGACCAACGGGCCCGCGGCCGCGGCATGCGCGGCAGGATTGGAAAACAGAGGAGTGCGGCTGGTGTGGCGCCTGGGCAGGGTCCGGGTGTGAGCCGGATTGTCCCTGGCCGGATCCGCCGGTCAGCTTGCATACCATGCAGGCGTGCGGCTCCTGCGGCTGCCGGGCGGAGACGTCCAGGGACGGGGAGCCGGTCTGCTGGCACTGCGCCGATGAGCGAATGGACGGGATCCCGTGCTGGACGTGCGGCGCGACCACGGCCAGGCCAGCGATCGGGGTGTGCGAGTTCACGGGCGAGGAGTTCGAGATCCTGCGCGACCAGGCCGCGTTTGCGATGGGGCCGCTGTTCGATCGGCTGGTGGACTAGATTGGCGCCGCCGCTGGAAACTAGTCCACCTGGCCGACGCCTGTCGAAGACGGATCAGCTCCTGGAACAGCGGCGATTCATGCTGGCCAACGACCTGCTGATCGACGCGCTGGCGTGTTTCGACCCTTTCGCGGCCCGCGCGCACTACCGGCGGCTGATGGGAGCAGCGGCGCCGGCCGTGGTAGAGTCCCGCGGGTTCGTCCCAGGCATGAGCAGACCGCGGTGAGCCGGTACGCCGGCTTCGAGACCAAGCAGATCGCCAGCATCCAGGCGCGCATTGAGGCGGCGATCGGCCGTGGCGACGCGCTGGCGGCGCGCGCGTACGCGCTGGAGCTGCTCGGCCAGGTGGCGGCGCGTGACACGTCGGCGCCGCACCATATCCAGGTCTTCGGGCTGCTTCTGGCCACAGTCGCGCTACTCGGCGCGGCTATCGAGAGTGAAAACACGGGCGCGCCGGTCGATCCGAAACTCTAGCGCAGGGGCGTCTAATTCAGCATGGCGAGCTGGCTCCGGACCAAAATCGGACAGTGGGGCACGTCGATTGCGTCCTGGGCGGCGCAACCGGCGGGCCTGTCTGCCGTCACTCCGGAGGGCGTCGCGGTCCCGGTCGTCGAGGCTTTCGAGCCCGAGCCGCAGCCGGAGGCAGCCAGTCCAGCGCCGCAGGTCGAAGCAGCAGCGGCCGTGCGCGCAGTCGTCTCAGGCCGGCGGCTGCGCGCATCCATCGACACGGCGACGCGCGATCGGGATCTGAAAGAGGCGTTTCTGACGATGCCGGCGGGGTTGTCGATCGACCCGGATGACGACCAGTTCCGGCGGCTGACCAGCGGGCAGAAGATCATGACCCGCGACCTGGACAGCGTTCGACAGGAGCGAATGCTGGAGATCGCCTGGTACCTGTGGGAAGCGAACCCGCTGGCCAAGCGGTTGATCCAGCTTTCGACGGACCTGGTCATCGGCGAGGGGATCACGGTCACGGCAGCGGACGAGCGGCTGGCCGAGCAGATCTCGAAGACCTGGGCACATCCCATGAACCAGCTTCATACCCGGCCGCGGCAGCTCCACAACGCGCTGGCGCTCAACGGGGAGCTGATCCTACCTGTGACCGTGAACCCGTTCACGGGGCGGCCGATCTTCGGCTTCATCGACCCGCTGCAGGTCAAGCAGATCAAGACCGTCCCGGGGAATGCGCTGATCCCGGACATCGTCGAGCTGAAGGGCGTCGACGGCCTACCTGGCGAGCAGCTCAAGATCATCCGTGAGGATGCCGCGACGGGGAAGCTGGTCGGCGAGGTCTTCTACGTGGGGATCAACCAGCTCCCCAACAGCCGGCGCGGGCGTTCGGACCTGCTGCCGCTGGCCGACTGGCTGGACCTGTATGACCAGTACATGTTCGCGGAGGTCGAGCGGCTGAATCTGTTGTCAAATTTCGTCTGGGACCTGGAGATCCAGGACGCCGACGACAAGCGGCTCAAGGAACGTCTGCGCGACTTCCCAACGCCAAAACCGGGAACGGTCTTCGCGCACAACCAGAAAGAGAAGCTCGAAGCTCGAACCCCAGACCTGAAGGCAACCGACCGGAGCGAGGTCGCGCGCCTGCTGGTGACGCATATCGCCGGCTCGATGGGGTTCCCGACGTCGTACTTGGGCTACACGGACAGCAACAAGTCGACGATCGAAGGGCAAAACGACGTGATGATGAAGACCCCGGCGGCGCGCCAGCGGGAGTTCAAGGTTCTGATCGAGCAGATCGTTCGGTTCACGATCGAGCAGACCACCATGAAGAATCCGGCGCTGTTCCGGGACGTCGATCCGGCCTTCAAGGTCTCCATGCCGGAAATCCAGACCAAGGACGTCGCGCGCGTGGGGACGTCGGTCAGTCAGATCGCGTCCGCGATGGACACGGCGAAGAATGCGGGCATGATCTCGAAGCGGGTCGGGACCGTGGCGATCGTCGCGATCCTGCGCCATCTCGGCATCGAGGAGAACGCGGCCGACGTCCTGGCCGAGGCGGAGAAGGAACAGGACGACGAGCAGGAGAAGCGCGACGAGCAGATGCAGCTTGCCATGCAGCGCGCCGCTGAGCCTGGCGTCATGCAGATGCAGCCGCGGGCGACCGGTCGTCCCGGGCGGACCAATCCACCGATCGAAGACCCCGAGCGGGTCGGGCGCGCGGCCTAGAGGAGCGAGTTTCCAATGACGAAGGCAGATCGACTGTTCGCGATCGTGAAGGCCGTCAACGCGGTTGCGGCGATCTTTCACGAGGAGAGCAAGACGAGCGACCCGAACGGCGGCGGCCAGTGGCCGGGCGGTCGAGCGCCATACCTCATCACGCCGCACGAGCGGGGGCAGCGCGTCGCGGTGGTCTCCAGCGATGGCGACGTCATCAGCGGTGTCGGGTCGACCGTCGACGAGGCGATCACGCACCTGGAGCAGAAGGTCGAATTGGCGCCGGCACCGCAGCCGGCCGGGGAGTAGGAGCGCGGCCATGAGCAGACAGACGGAACAGGGCGGCGCTCTCGGGCCGCATGGGACGGTCGACGCGCGCATCGAGCGCAATCTCGGGGAGCTGCGCACGGTGCCGGGCTGGCGGCTGCGGAACCTACTGCAGCATCGGCGGCGGAGCTTCGGCGCGGCGGCGGTCTCGATGCTGGGGCTGACGCGGGGGCTGCTCACGGTGCAGCCGGAGCTGCGGGCGTTGCAGTTTCGGCCGGATCATGGGCGGCTGGGGCTCGATGCGCCAGGGCTCGCGCGGGTAACCGAGCTGCTGCGGGCATCGGCACCGGTGCCGCTGGCGTTTCGGGCCGAGTGCCGGCGGATTCAGCCGGCGACGGTGGTCGGCTCGTCGTTCCAGGAGTTCGTCCGGCGGGCCTGGCAGCAGCAGCGGCTCCGGGAGATCGCGCAGGTCGTGCCGCGGGCGGAGCAATGGCTGCGGATGCGCCTTGAGCTGCTCGACGGCGCCGACGTCTCGGCGCTGTCGAAGGCGTTCGGCGGGCTGATCACGGATTACGGGGTGCTCTCGACGCGCCTGGTAACCAACAACGGGGCCGGCTTCATCGTCGATGCGTTCCAGAATCTCGTCGAGCTGGAAACGATGAAGTTTCACGGCATCGGCACGACGAATACCGCCGAGGCCGCGGGTGACTCGGCCCTGGCGGCGGAGCTGTCGACCGTCTACAACCCGGACAACACGCGGGCAACCGGGACGACGACCGAGCAGAGCGCCCAGGTGTACGAAACGGTCGGGACCAACACGGTCGACGGGTCGGCCGCGGTGGTCGAGCACGGCATTTTTAGCCAGGCGGCGACAGGTGGCGGCACGCTGCTGGATCGGTCGGTCTTTTCGACGATCAATCTGGCCAGCGCCGACTCGCTGCAGACGACGTACCGGTTGACCGTCAACAGCGGCAACTAAGGGGCACAGCGGCACCGGGTCGACGGGGTTCTGGGCGGTTCAAATTTCAATCTGAGGAGCGTTCGAAATGGCTAACTACGTTGTCGAGATGAACCGCACGGGCAGCACGTCGCAGTCCGTCGGTTCGTGGGTCGCCGATGCCACGCGGCCCCGTCGTCTGAAGTTCCATGACATCACGTTCGGGTCGGAGGCGACGCCGGCCGATGCGGCGATCCTCTACAAAGCGCAGCGGTGCACGACGGCCGGCACGGTGACCAGTGTGACCCCGGCGCCGGCTGACCCGGCGGATGCCGCGACTGAGTCGGACGCGGGTGAGAATGCATCGGCCGAGCCGACCTATACGTCCGGCCTGATCATGCTGTCCGAGGCGGTCAACCAGCGCGCGACGTTCCGATGGGTGGCTACTCCTGGACGCGAGATCGTGACTCCGGCGACGGCGTCGAACGGGCTCGGGTTCCAGACGCCAACGATCTCGACCGGTACGCCCGTGGTTACGGTGCGGATTCACTGCGAGGAGCAGTAAACATGGTAGGAGGGGCGTTCGATGGAGTATCTGGTCACGTTCGCAAAGGGGAAGACCATCCGGGTGCACTCGGATTCGGAGAGGCTGGCGCGCCGCCACGCGGAGATCATCGTCAATAACGCGGACGCGCGCGGCCGCGATGCGACGCTCGCCGAGCAGGCCTACAAGGATGCGGGCGAGGTCGTCAGCGTCGAGCCGGTTTCGTAAAGACCCCAGGTCAATCCCAGGCGCGCGGGAGTTGTCCCTGAGAAGGGCCTTCCGCGCGTTCGTTCGTTTCGAGGCGAGCACACGCAAATGCAGAAACCGCACGGATACGTGACGATCGTCAGCGACGGGCCGCTCGTCGAGCGCGACTCGGTGACCTGCGGCCATTGCCAGCGGATCGTGCTCGTGAAGCCAGGCACCGCCGGGACGGTCTACCTGATACGGCAGCTCGATGGGAGCCCTGACGTGGAAGTTGAAGGGGCGGGATGTATGGTCTGTGCGCGCAACGGGCTCGCGACGCCGGTCTGCCTGCGGTGTCATCGGATCGGGAAGTGCATCCCGTGGGAGCGCCGGGTCGAGCAGGCCGAGGCGCGCGGGCGGTTTCTGAGGAGCGCCGGCCTTGGGTAATGGCAGCTTTCCGATTACCGCCTTCATGCGGACGCCGGCCGGGGCCCCTCCGAGCGGTGACATGGACGCCTATTTCGACTACTGGGCGGCCCAGGGGGTGACGCAGGTCGCTGCCTCGCTGCGGTCGTCGCCGAGCATTGCGAGCCTGAGCGGCTCGGGGCCAGGGTATACATACGATCCGGTCGAAAACGCCATGTTGTGCCTGTGGGACAAGGAGGCGGTTAACCTTCCTGGAGGGTTCGGAGGGGGGAGCACGTCGCCGACGATCCCGCTCGCTGAGACATCTGGTGAGCTGCTCATCGTGTGGCACGACAAATACGAGAGCGGCTGGCGCCCGACGGCCAACGGCGGCGCATTCCACGCGCGCACAACGTCGTACTCACACAAGGAATACCAGCTCTATTTCGGCTCGTCGATCGGCAGCGGTGATCACATCTCCTGGGAAACGCGGCGGCGCTTTACACATAGCGACGGGACCAAGTTCCCGCAGATAGACGACATTTCATTAGAGTACGCTGTCGAGGACCATCGGTCTTACCAGGCGAGGGCAGGGACCGACGAGCCTGTCGGCACGCTGAGCAATGGGCCGCAGTACCCGGCGGGCCGTGGCGTGATTTATTTCGACGACGGCGGGGCGACGAAGAACGGCTTCTGTCTCCGATACAATGAATGGCAGCGGCACGTCTTGCGGGTGACGCTGGGGGTCGCGAATACGTTCTTCCCAGAGTGGGAAGCCGACAACGGCGTGACCCTGCGGGCCGATATCCCGTACCACTGCGTCAGTCAGTGGGTGCAGAACCCGCGGGGAATCTTCAGGCTCATCTACAAGGTGCCGATCCTGACGTACGACCCTGGGAGTTCGTCGCTCGTGACGCAGGGCGCGAAGGCGAAACGCTTCGAGTGGGAAAATAACACGTCTTCCCATCATCCCCAATGCAATGCCGGCAAGATCACGATCACTGGGACGCCTGGCACGGTGATCAGCAACGGCCAGAAGTTCACCTATCCGACAACGGGCTGCATTTACGAAAATGACGATACGGGCGTCGTCATCGGCGGCGGCGGGTCTATAGAGTTCAACGCCATCAGCGACCCGAACACGTCGAATCTCGGGCCGGCGCAAAACATCCCGGCTGGGACGGTGCTGACCGTCACGAGCCCACCGGCTGGATGCGACCCGACAGCGACGGTCACCGTCGACATGACGGGCGGGGATTGGCAATTCAGCCGAGATCTCAAGTTCTGGTCGCGGGATACGTTCTTTGCGAAAGATTACACGTCGGCGGCGTGGGCATCGGATACCCCGGAGAACGATCCGAATGTGTTCGCTGACATGTCGGCGTGGGCATAAACGGATAGAGATGGACCTAAGATTGCAGACAGCAGGAGTCTAGGGGAGTGCAGTTAAGCATTTCCACCAGGAGAGGGTCCATAAAATGCGTCACTTGCTGTTTGCCGTTGTCCTGTTGTTTGGGCTCGCGCAGTCCATCGAGGCTCAAAACGTGAAATACGCCATCATCATTCCGATCGACGCGGACTCGGGCGCCGCGGCGAAGAAAGGCAACCTGACGGCGTCCACGCAGGGGGCGCTGGCGCGCCTGAGCGGGCGCGACCCTGTCGCTGCCAACGAGCCCGACAATTTCGAGAGGTTCGTCCTAACTGGAACAGACCCGGAGATCGACGCGCGGATCTACGTCGGCTATGAGGCGACCGTCGGACCTGGGATCCTGGACGTGCTGGCGTCGCTGCCCCCGGCGATTACGCAGCAGGCCGAGTATGCGGCGCCGATCACGCAGCAGGAGATCATCCGCCGGCTGCGCAACCGGGCGATGCAGGACGGGGCACAACGGATCTGGATCTTGATCCCGGGAGCTCGAACGGACGGATTCATACATCAGAAGTTCGAGCAGCTCCAGCCATGACGCGCGGGGGGCGATGTCTCGCCTGAACTTTGTCGGGTTCGCTGGCGATCTTTCGACAGTCGGGCGCTGTGAGTTTGCCGCTGTCGAAGGATCGCCGGTGTCAGCGACGACGCCGACGACCAGCTATGGGGTCGACAACGTTCCGAGGGGCCCGAATTGTCTCCGGGTGAACAGCCTCGTCTCGGCGACGCGCAAGCGCGTCAGTATGGCGTTTGGGACCGCGGTCAACGGTCGCCACTATTTCATCCGCGGGTACCTCTACGTCGCAACGGACCCGAGCGGCAACAATGCTTGCTTACACGTCGGGAACGGGTCATCTGATACGAATTCGTCGCGGTTGATGCTGTGGCTGACGTCGTCTCGGACGCTGATCCTGCGCAATGCCGGGTCGACGATCTTTACGTCAGCGGCGCTTGCGGCCAACACGCACACCAGGATCGAGGTTAGATTCAAGAGAGACGCCACGACGCCAAACGCGGGCGCCGACGAGATCGAGCTGCGCATTGACGGCAGCAGCGTATTTTCGACAAGCACGGGATCGATCAGTACCGCGGCAAGCTTCGTCGCGGTGGGCGGTAATATCCAGGCAGAGGCGCAAACACAAGGGGATTGGTACTGGTCGGATCTGGCCATCAATGACGACCAGGGCACGTTCCAAAATTCATGGCCTGGGAGCGGCGCGCACGCACCCATGCGCCCGGATGGAACTGGGACATTCGACGAGCCGACTCCCAACGGAGCGGCGAACAATTGGGACTGTGTCGACGAAGCCGTCCCAGACAACACGACGACGTACGCCAACATGGGCACGAACTCGGCGTCATGGGCGGCGGCCGGGTCGCGGCTGCTGATGACGCTGCAGAGTGCCGCCAGTGCTGGAATTGGCGCCAGCGACGTGATCGCGTGCGTTGCGGTCGGTGTGATTTGGTCGAGCGCGACAGCGGCAACGAGTCAGGCTCAGCCAGGGCTCCGATCTGGTGGGTCGACGATTGACGTCGGGACGGGGCGGTCTATCACCACGACGACCGATAGCTTTATCGACGACTCGGACGTCAACATGATGTACGCGCCGCAGCATCAGGATCCTGCGTCGGCGGATTGGACTCCGGCGACCCTTGATAGTTTGGAAATTGGCTGCCGCAGTACCGACACGTCGCCAAATGCCAGGATTACAGCGGTCTGGGCGCTGGTGGACTATCTGCAGCAGGCGGCAGCCCCGACGATCGACATGTGGCTGGGCCGGGCCCCGGCGCAAGCGCCCATCCGTCACGAAGTGGTCGGGTACTGATGGCGCGGACCCAATACCAGAAGCGGGCGTATCCGGTCCTGGTCCCGGACGTCACAGATCCAGCGCCGCCGCTGTCGTGGCTAGGGTCCGCGCCGGCTCAGGTCGTGAGCCGGCGGCCTAGCGCCGCGAACCTGACGCCGGCCTATGCATTCGTGCCAGTCGTGGCGGCGGCTCCAGCGGCGCCGACGGTGCTATCGCCGGTAGCACCGGTTCAGGCCGCGGCGCGGCGGACCAATGCCTCGAACCTGTCGGAGGTCGTCGAGCCGGTCGGGTTGGGCCTGGCGATGGTCGCCTGGTCGTACCCGGATACCATCCCGCAGCGGATCGGGCTGAGCCACAACACGCGGCAGCGGTTCTCCATCGTCCAGCCGATCCTGGTGCCGGACGTCACGCAGCCGGTCGTGCCGCTGTCCTGGAAGCCGGCCGGTCCGGTGTCAGTGCCTGCGGCTCGTCGGTCAGTGGCGGGGGTGCAGTCGCTGGCCTGGCATCCCTCAACGCCAAGCGCGGGGGCACCGGTGGCGTTGGACTGGCTGCCGACGTATCCGACGGCGGCGCCAGGGCGCCGGGCGCTGGTGCGGTCCAGTTACGTGCTGGCGATTCAGGCGGCGCAGACCTACCTGCTGACGCTGACCGGGGCGACGAGCCCGAGCGGCACGCTGTCGACAACCAAGGTCAGTTTGTTGTCGGTGACCGGGACGACGAGTCCGAGCGGGGTTCTCATCCGTAGAACGTCGAAACTGCTGGCCGGAGGAACCAGTCCGGCAGGTAGCCTTGCCAAACAAGGAAGCAAGGCGCTCTCGGGCGTAATTGCGCCAGCAGGCGCGCTCGTGAAACGTGTCGGAAAGCTCCTGGCTGGTGTAACCAGCCCGGGCGGGATTTTGTTGGCGGCGAAGGTGGCGCTCTTGACGCTGGCCGGCGCGATGAGCCCGAGTGGGGCTCTCGTTCGGCAGCTTGGAAAGACGCTGACCGGGGCGACGAGTCCGAGCGGCGCGCTGGGCCGGCGGGTCGCGAAGCTGTTGACGGGCGTGATGTCGCCGGATGGCGTGCTGATCAAGCTGACCAGGACGACGCTTTCGGGCGTGCTGGGGCTCTCTGGGGCGCTGGTCGCGGGCATCGGCGGGCTGTTCCCGCCGCTGGCGAAGCCGTTCCGAGCGGTCTATCTGCAGGCTCGGCGCACGGTGTCAATGCTGCGGCGTCGGACGCAATCGCGCAACTGAGGGAGAGAGGGACCAATGGCCACGGTGGATCTGGTCGAGGGGCAGACGGCAGCCGTCGACGTGCAACTGACCAATCGAAGCACGGTCCCGGACCTGACCGGGTCCACGCCGGAGCTGGTGCTCAAGGGCTCGGACGGGTCGAGTGTGACGACGTCGGGAAAGGTGAGCTGGATCGATCCGGCGCTGGCGCAGGTTCGTTTCTCGCCAGCCAGCGGCGACCTGGTGGCGGCGAAGTCTCCCTACGCGGCGCGCTGGAAGCTGACCGACGGCGGCGGTAAGGTCGCATACTGGCCAGACGACGAACCTGATCGCTGGGTCGTGCGCGCGGTGACGTTGTAAACAGTCTGGAATCAATGGGATCGTTCGTGGTAGGGTAGGGCCGCCGATGAGTGCACTGCGCTGGCTGGAGGAGGCGGACGCGACCGGAACCGGTCTCCGAAAGGCCGGCGCGGCGGCCGGCGACGTGCTCGCTGACCGGCTGCGCCTGGAGCGGGCGGCGGCTGAGAAGATCGCGGGCCGGCTCGACACGCTCCGGTCGTCGCTGCGGCGCCGTATCCTGGCCGATGACGGGTCGACGACAGACTTTCGACGCTTCGCGCTGCAGTCGCTGCTCCGGGACGTCGACGCGATGTACACGGCGGCGACCGTGGATATCACGCGCGGCGCCGAGCCTGACATCCGCAAGGCGGAGACCCTTGGGGCGCACTACGCCGACGAACCCGTCCGCGCCGCCGGTCTCCAGATCCCGGGTGCGCAGGTCGGGCTTGACCCTGAGCTGGTCTCGGTGGCCTTCGACAACCTGGCTGGCCTGTTGTCGCAACCGATGCAGCAGTTTCGGGGTGACGTCGTCTCGGCAATTCGCCGGGTTGCGCTCGCGGGCGATGGGCGGTTTCAGGCGATCAGCCAGCTCCGGGACGTCATCGGCGGGCAGGGCTTCGATAACGCGCAGTACCGGGCGGAGCGGATCATCCGGACCGAGGTCTCGCGCGTCTTCAACGAGTCGACGTATGGGCGCCTGACGCAGCTTGCCAGCACGTTTCCATTCCTGCGTAAGGGCTGGCGGGCGACCAACGACAAGCGCACCAGGGCGACACACCAGGCGGCGGGCGTGAAATACGCGCGCGGGTCGCTGGGCGTCATTCCGATCGCGGACCGGTTCCTCGTCGGCGGCGTGCTGATGCGGTTTCCGGTCGACCCGCTGGCCGAGCCTGGCGGGAAGGTGGCGGCGAAAGAGACGATCATGTGTCGCTGCAATGCCTTCGTCGACTTCGACTTGCAGCAGTATGGGGACCACGTCGCCAAGACGATCCGGGCCGTCGGTCCTGGTGGGGCGGTACCGGAGCCGACGCCGGCTCCGCTGCCGCTGCCGGTGCCTATCCCGATTGAACCCAAGGCGCCAGCGCCGAAGCCGCGGGCGGTGCGGGCACTCAAGGTGAAGACGCCAACGGCGGCCGCAGCCCAGGCCGGCGGGACGGCGATCCCGATGGCGACGTCGGTCGGGCCGCTCGGGACGAAGGTCTCGGCGTCGTTCCTGCCGACCACGGTTCGGGCGCTCAAGAGCTACCAGGTGAAGGCCATGGCGGCGATCGACGCGGTGCACGGGGACGGGCCCCTCAAGGCGACGAAGTTCATCGGCGGCGCGGCCAACCATTACGGGCAGTTCCAGGCCGGCGGGCTGGTGCGCGGCAAGGGACGGATGCGGTACCGCACAGTGATACGGGAGCAGGCGATCCAACTGACGAAGCGTGGCATCGAGGCGCATCCGCTGATGACGGTTGCGCACGAGGTCGGCCACTGGATCGACTATGACGGGATGGGCGGCTCGAATCGGTTCCTGACGCACAATGAACCGGGGGCGGTCGCCGACTGGCTGCAGGCCGCCAAGCAAAGCCGCACGGTGCAGCGGCTGCGCGAGTGGTACACGACTCCAGAGGCTGGGCCACGATTCAAGGCGTACGACCATCTGAAGTACCTCCTACAGAACTATGAGGTCTGGGCCCGGTCGTACGCGCAGTACGTCGCGGTGCGGTCTGGCGATCCGGAGATGCTCGGCGAGCTGCGGAGGATGCAGAAGGCCACGGCAGCCGCCAGCAACGGACTGGTCACGAAGGAATCAACGCTCTCGTCGAAGTCGGTCGGGGCGCACGAGCCGGGCGAAGACTACGCGACCGGGAAAACCTACAGCTACCCGTACGTCTGGCAAGACGACGAATTCGAACCCATCGCGGCGGCGTTCGATCGCTACTTCGAGGGCAAGGGATGGCGCGGAAAGACGAAATAATCGCGGACCTGGTGCGGCAGGGGCTGCCGCGGGCGGAGGCGGAGACCGCCGCGGCGGTGCTCTGTATGGCAGAAGACCCGATCAACGGTGACGTATCCGACGACGGGCGATCGATGTTCGACGAGGAGATCAGGCATGACAACGACGACGAAGGGCAAGGACAAGGACGGCGGCAAGGCGGACCCCAAGGGTCCAGGGCCTGATGCCGGCGCCGGCAACGGTCCAGCGGCGGGCGCCGACCAGGCGCAGGCGGCGACGACGGGAGCCAGTGACACGGCGGGAGCCAACGCCCACGCTCAGGCGCCGGCCGCTGAAGCTTCACCGGCCGCGGTGGTGCCTGCGGCAGCCGTCGAGCAGCCGAAGACCGAGGAGCAGGAAGCGGAGTACATCGCCAACGCCAGTGACAGGGACGTCGAGCTGGCGAAGCGCATCCTGCGGGCGCGCGGGATCGATGTTGTCGACGACGACGAGGCGGCCGATGAAATTGTGGCCAACGAGCCGCCGGTCGAGATTCAGGGCCAGCCCGGCGCCGAGATCCTCATGGATGCCTGTGCGATCTATGGCATCAATCCGGACCAGAAGGCGCTCCCGCGCGAGTTGCTCGCCTGGAAGTACTACCCGGCCGATCGGGAGCTGGGGCTGCCGGAGTCCGTTCGTCTCGTGACGGCCGGCGGCGTCAAGCTGCGGCACTACGCCGACGGGCTCATCGACGAGAAGCGCGACCCGGACACGGCGACGATTCTGCGGGCCAAGCTCCGGCTGTTCCGGATGGACCCGACGACTCGCCAGATGACGCCGCTGCCGTTCTCGGGCGACCTGACGCTGCCGGATGAAGCGGTGTCTGGCCAGGTGGGCAGCGACGCGCATGTCTACCGGGAGGGCTACCTGCGCAGCGGCGGGCGCACGGAAGCGACACGCCGGGAACAGGCCGCGGTCGGGGACGTCTTCCGGCCGACGATTCGGCGGCGGATCAAGGGTCGCAAGTAGCACGCAGACCCCGGGCCCGGCACAGCGGGCCCGGGGGCCACGCATTGGAGGAGAAGGCGAGGGCGGCCGTGCTGACAGTCGAAGGGCTCTTTCAGAATCATCGGCGGCTGATGGAGTCGGTCGCGCGCCGGTATGTGCCAATCGACGACGTCCCGGACGTGCTGCAGTCAGTCGCGGTGACGCTGTGTCAGAAGCTGCACACGTTTCGGGCCGAGTCGCAGGTCCAAACCTGGCTGTTCATGGTGGTCAGAAATGCGGCGGTCTCGCATGTGCGCGGGTCGATGCGCTCGGCACGGCTGGCCGAGGCCTACCAGCGGCATGTCGTGGAGCAGGATTCGGCCTGGCACCAGGATCAGGCGTTGATCGATGCGCAGCACATGACGCACGTCCAGGAAGCGATCGAGCGGCTGCCTAGGGAGCACGCGACGACCATCAGGGCGACGCTCGATGGTCGAACGCGCGGGCTCAAGTTTCAACGCCGGGAGGCCGCCTTCGAAAGCCTGTCGCAGGAGTTGCGGCGGGATATTGTCGGGAGACGACGTAGGGGGATCTGATGCACGCACGCACAGCACGACGCGCGGACCGTCGCGCGCTGAAGGCAGTCGGGGGCTCGGCGCTATCTTCGGCGCTCGACCAGATCGGGAAGCTGAGCCCGGTTCGTAGCGTCGCGCCGCTGGCTGGCACGCCGGCTGCGGCCGCCGCGCAGGCTGGGGCGATCTTCGGGACCGAGAAGCGGCACGAGCCGGCGCCGCCGACTATCCTGAAGCCGGACCTGGCGCTGCGCGGCCCAGACGGACGCATCGCGAAGTCGATGCCGTTCTCGGACTGGCGCAAAGTGGACATCGCGCTGGAGATTCTGAAGGCCTGCGGCTACTCCTGGACGATGATCTGCCGGCATTGCCTGCAAGCGGCGACGATCGAGACCTTGGGGACGACCGACGGGAAGATCGATCGCAATAACCAATCGTTCGGGTGCCTGTGCAGCAAGGTGAGCATCCGCGGGTGAGTCGGCCACCAGCCCGGATCACGCTCAACGGCCTGACGCGGCTGATCATGGCGCTTGTCCCGAAGATTGCCGCGTCGCGCCGGTGGGGCACGTTGCGGGTAGTCTTTCAGGATGGTCAGATCCGAACCGTGAGTTTTGATGAGAGCTGGGACAGCGACGCGGCGATCGAGGGCCCTGTCGCGCGGGAAGAACAGGAACGGGCGAGTAAATTGCCTACCTGATGCGTCTAATCAAGTGACCAAGGGCCGAGACGGAGAACCCGGGGCCGGGGTCGAGCAAGCGCAAGGGTTGAGTGGGCTCCTGCGCGCGGTTCGGTCCCGGCCCTTTCTGCGTCTCGGCTCTTACACCAGACCCATTTATGGCCGCAGCGAAAAAGTTCTCCGGCAGTCTCGACGACAAAATGCGGGCCGTCCGCTATGCCGTCGAGCAACGCTTTTTCAAACCGGTCCCGCCGGAGCCAGCCGATCGGTACTGCTGGTTCCAGCTCACGGTGTTTGATGCGTCGGCTGTCTTCGAAAAAGACGGCAAGCTGTGGGAAATCGCCTACGCGATGGATGGCGGCGCCGCGGTCCTGGCCGACGGCGAGGCGCGCCAGGTGCAGTGGCAGCCGGTGCCGGTCAAGGAATCGAAGCACGAGGGCGTGCTGCTCTGTCCGCTCGATGACGATGGGCAACTGCTGGAGGCCGCGGCGACGCCGAGCGGCAAGCAGTGGCGGGTGCTCATCATCAGTGAGGGCATGAGCAAGAACCGCAACCAGTACGGCCGAAAGTGCCTGGAGGCGGCCCTGCCGCTCTACGAAGGCGTTCAGGTCTACGCCGATCATCAGGAGACCCCGCGGCAGTTCGGCCGCTCAGTCAATGACTGCATCGGCTTTGTCAAGAACGTTGCGGGCGTCACGTTGGCGCAGGGCGGCGCGCTGGCCGAGGGCCAGGTCGAAAACGGCGTGTACGGACTGGCGGCGACGCTGGTCGTCACTAAACCGAAGTGGCAGACCGAGCTGCGCGAGGCGTACGAGGCCGGCAATCCGAGCCTGTATGGTCTGTCGCATGACGTCAAAGCCTCTGCGGTGATGGTCCTGGAGGCCGGCTCGAAGCGCGGCTATTACGACGTCCAGAAAATCGAGTCGGTTGGCTCGGTGGACCTGGTCACGAACCCGGCGGCCGGTGGGCGGCTGTTCCGCATGGTGGCGAGCGATACCCGACTCGCAAGTTTCGAGGGGGACGAGGCGATGCTGACGAGGATGATCGAAGCGATCAAGGCGAGCGGAAACGCCGGGCTGATCGCGCGCCTGGAGGGCTTTGGCGCGACGCCGAACGAAGACCAGATTCTGGGCCTGTACCAGGAGGCGCTGAAGGTGCCGGCGGCTGCTGCGCCGGTGCGCGAAGCGGTGACGACGCCGGCCGCGGCGGCTCCGGCTGGTGCGACCGTGGCGGACGTCCAGCGACTGACCGAGGGTCAGAACGCGATGCGGGTCCAGCTCCTGGAGGCGACGCGGCGCGGTCTGCGGCACTTCGTCGAGGCGCAGCTCGGCGGCGCGGCGCTGCCGGGTCCGGCCAAGGACAACCTTCGCGCCATCTTCGAGGCGCGCCTGGCGCCGACAGTCGAGGCGATCACGCTGAGCGAGACGGAAGTCACGACGGCGATCGCGGGCCAGGTCGAGATGTTCGGCAAGATCGCGGAGGCCGGCGGCCTGGTGATCCCGGGCAGCGCGACCATCACGGGCGGCAAGGACAAGCTGGCCCAGCTCAAGGAAGCGTTTGACGACTGGTTCGACCCGAAGAAACCGGCGCGGTCGTTCCGGCAGCTTTACGTCGAGCTGACGGGTGACACGCAGATCACGGGTCGCACGCAGGAGGCGAAGCGCCTGACGGAGTCGCTCAATTCGACGTCGCTGGACCAGATCCTGGGCGACTCGATCACGCGCCGCATGGTGCAGGAGTACCAGGCGTCTGACCTGGCTACCTGGCGCAACACGGTCGCGCGCGTGACGCCGGTCAGCGACTTCCGGACCCAGCGCAGGATGCGGCTCGGCGGATACGGCAACCTGACTGCGGTCGCGCAGGGGCAGGCGTATCCATCGCTCACCAGCCCGACGGACGAGGAAGCCACGTACGCGCCGACCAAGCGCGGCGGGACGGAGCAGCTCACGCTGGAGATGATCACGAACGATGACGTCGGCGTCATCAGACTGATCCCGCAGCGGCTGGCGCGCGCGGCCGCGCAGACGCTGCACGAATTCGTGTACGACTTCATGCGCACGAATGCCACGGTGTACGACGCGGTTGCGCTGGCGGCGGCGGGCCACGGCAACAACATCATCACGACGGCATTCAGCGGGACCAACATCCAGACGGCGCGGATGCGCATGAAGAACCAGAGCGACATGTCGAACAGCAAGCGGATCGGGCTCAAAGCCCGGTACGTGTTCGTGCCGAACGACCTGGAAGATCTGGCCTACCAGTACACGGGCGCGGACAAGATGCTCCCGGACTCGTCGCTGGCGGCCCAGGCGGCTCCGGCGGCGCCGAACCCGGTCCGGCGCTACAACCTGACTCCGATCGTTGTCGAGTACTGGCCCGACGCGAATGACTACTGGGTCACGGCGAGCCTGGACCAGTGCGACATGATCGAAGTCGGGTTCTTGAACGGCCGGGAGGATCCGGAGCTGTTCGTTCAGGACGCGCCGACGGTCGGCTCGATGTTCTCCAACGACGCGCTGACCTACAAGCTGCGTCATATCTACGGCGGCGCGGTGATCGACTTCCGCGGGTTCGTCGGCGGCATCGTCCCGTAAGGGAGGCGGCGGCATTTGATCGGGGGCTGCCTGAAGGCGGCCCCCGTCTCAGGTTTCCCTTTTTCGAGGAGTAGAGACGATGGCACGTCCTGGATATTCACTCGGCGTCAAGAGCGGCGGCGGTCAGGTCAAAAGCCTGATGGTCACGCTGGCGCACATGGGCCCGCTGGTCGCGTTCGCGGCGCACTCGATGAAGGTACGGATGCCCGAGACGGGGGCGATCATCGGGATGACCTTCAACGTTGGCACCAGGGGCGGGACGCACGTTACGAGCGCGCTCGACGTGCTTAATGGTGCCGTGTCGCTGCTGGCGGCGACCTTCGACGTCGACGCGCTCACGCCTGGCACGCCGATCGACAAGGAAGGGTCGGCACTTGCGGCCGGCGCGGCATCGGTGGCCAAGGACTCGACGCTGGTCTTTACCACGTCGGAGTCTGGCGGCACGTCGCCGACCTGGGGCGACGCGACGCTGCAAATCGACTACGTTCCGCTCGGCGACTAGGCATTCGTCGCCGGGGTAGGGGCACACGGTGGGGCCAGCCGGGCAAACGTCTGGCTGGCCCCGTTTCGTTTCTGAAGGGGGCATACGATGGGGGCGCCGAGACCATTCCGGGCAACAGCCACGGGGCAGATGTACGCCAACAAGGGCGCCGGGGTGCTGGCGTTTGTGCGTCTGACGGCGGGCGCGGCGGCGGCGGCGGCCACGGTCCGAGAAGTCGACGGGTCAGGCACGATTCTGGCGGAATTGGCGGCCCCGGCGAACGGCTCCGACATCGCTGGTCCGATCGTGTTTTCTGAGGCGGTGCACCTGTCGGCGATCAGCGGCGCGGGCGCGATCGTGATGGCGTACGTCGAGTAAGGGGCAGGGGCTGAGCAGTGGCGATACACCGGCAGGATCTGCGGAAAGCAGCCAAGGGGCTCGCGCAAGACAACGGCGACCCGGCGCTGCTGCAGAAGGATCCGGATGATTACAACGCCTGCATCGTGTCGGCGCTGCAGCAGCTCGATCGCGACCGCCCGCGGACCTGGACCCGGGACTGCACGGTCTCGACGGCCGGATGGCGGTTCACCCTGTACGGCACCAGCCAGATCCTCCCGACGTCTGGGCTCGACGCCTGGATCCCAGGGTCGAGCGGGATCGCGGAGATCTACGCGCCGTATTCGGGGGCGCAGGGCGAGCTGCCGGTCGACCCGAACGAATACCGGATCGTCGAAGACCCGGGCCCGAAGACCGTTCTGGAGCTGCTGTCGTTCGCGGCGAGCCTGAATGATGTCTTGCGCGTGCGCTACACGGCGCCGCACCAGGTGCACGAGAGCGACGCGGAGCAGACGTCCGTGCTCCTGGGGGACTGGCCGGCACTGGAGATCCTGACTGGGGCGATCATCTGTGAGCAGGCGGCCATCCGCTACGCGCAGAACACGGGCACGTCGATGCTGCAGGGCGACACGGTCGATCGGCGGACGCAGTCGGACGTGATGCGTTCGCGCGCGAAGAACCTGCGGGACCGCTACGCGGCGATCGTGGGGGCGGGCGGGGTCGACGCGAACCTACAGGGGGCGAGCGCGACGAAGGATCTCGACGTGAGCCCGGGGACAGGGCTCGGGTTTCTCTTTCACTCCAGGGGTTCCCGGTAATGGATGCGTTTCAGGCGGCGCGGTCGTTCCAGGCGGCGGCCCGCATGTCGCCGAACGCGATCGAGCTGCGGCTCCCGGATATCCCGCTGATGCAGCCGGCGCGGGCGCTCGAAACGGTCGCGGGGCTGGTGGAATCCACGATCCGGCTGGCGCTGACCTATCTGGCGGGGGTCGTCGGCGACAAGGTGCCGCACGATACCGGGCACCTGGCGCAGTCGTTCGCGGCCGATCCGGCGACGTCGACCGGTGGGATCGAGCTGATCGGCGCCAAGGTGGGGAGCGAGGCGATCTTCGGGCGCGTCTTTTCGTCGCTGCCTTACGCGATCGTGATGGACCAGGGCCGGCGCGCCGGGGCGCCGATCGGGCGCGAAGGCATCGAGGCAATTGGGCTCTGGGCGCAGCGCAAGCTCGGGCTTAGTGCCGAGGAGGCCGCACACGCCAAGTTTGCGATCGCGAAGTCGATCATGGCGCACGGCATCGAAGCCCACGAGTTCATCGAAGCGGCGCTGGCGGCGGGCGGGCCGCGGGTCCAGGTGATGTTCGAGCAGCTCTCGACGCAGCTTCGGATCGCGTTGACGGACGGACGGGCAGGCGTAGGCGCATGGCATCGCTGACGATGGCCAACTGCCGGAACGGGTTGTATACGTTCCTCAACACGACGCACCGGGCGACGGTCGAAGGGGCGGGCGGGCTGCTGGGCCTGGTGCACAAGCAGCGCCGCCGGCTGCAGAACGAGACGGATCTGCGGACGCTGCTCGGGGGGGATCGGCCGAGGGGCTGGTTCATTCATCCCGCGGAGGGCTCGACGACGGTCACAGAGCGGCAGCCCGGGCACCGGGGGATCGGGGTGCAGTCGACGACGTCGCAGGACATGACGGCGATGCAGTGGCAGATCGACGGCTACCTCGCGGTCAGCGACAAGGACGACAGCGAGCAGGAAGCGACGGATCTGGCGTGGGGGCTGGTCGAGGCGCTCAACAGCTACGGGGTCATCCCGGCAGTCACCGGCGCGATCCTGCAGCTCCCGGCGGACATCGAGCAATTCAAGTATGCGATGCTCGGCGGGACGCTACTCTGCCATTACGTGGTCATCGGGGTCGGCTGGCATGGCCAGATCCGGCGCGGGTAAACGGGCACACACAGGAGCACGGACACATGACAACGCATCTTCTCGAACGGGTCAGCCAGACGCCAGGGACGGCGCTCCAGATTCACGTCGACGCCGAACAGCCGCAGAACGGCGAGGCCGGGCTGGCGCAGGGTGGGACGTTTCAGGTCGAGCCGGGCGACAAGATCGCGGTCTCCGACTACGTCGCGCGGATCATCATGGGCGACGCCGGGCTGGCGCCGCACTTCAAGTGCACACCACCGATTGAGGCGGAGAAGCCGGCGCCGAAGGCCAAGGCCACGGCCAAGCCTGCGACCGGCGACTCGGCGACGTAATTGCGCGCGGCGACAGCCGATAGGAGACTGGACCGATGACGATCGAAACCGGGCTACTCGAACAGAGCTACATCAAGGAAGAAACGACCTTCGCCATCACGCCGGCCGATGCGCTCTCGGCGACGGATGGGATCCGGCATCTGGAGCTGTCGCTCTCGTCGAAAAAGAACCGGGAGGCGAGCCCGGAAAAGCGCGGCACGCCGGACGAGACCCAGAGCCTGCCGCGGCGCCAGAGCCAGAACTTCGATCTGTCGTCGATCATGTGGGAGCCGTCGGGGACGCTGGGCACGATCAGCAACATCGGCAAGCTCCTGGAGGGCGGGGTCGGCTCGAAGGCGGTCGCGTCACTGAACACGACGATCGCCAGCGGCGGCTCGGCGACGGGCGCCACGCTGACCAGCGGCACCGGTGCCACGGTCGGCGGACTCGTCGTCGTGACGATGCCGAGCGGGGTCCGCGAAGTGACGCGACTCAAGACGGTCGCGGGCGCTGTGGTGACCTGGGATTCGCTCTCGGTGACCCCGGGTGCGGCGGGTGCCGCGGTGGTCTGCGGCGTGTCCTACGTGCTGACCAACAACATCACGAAGTCGTACGCGATCTACAAGTACTTCAACGCGGGCGGCTTCAAGCAGTGCTGTTACGGGTCGGTCGTGGACCGGATCCAGATCTCGTTCGACGGATCGAAAGAGACCATGCTGGCGTTCAGCGGGCCGTCGGCGTCCTACGCGGACAGCACGGTCGGCACGGTCCAGGCCAAGCCTGGCAGCCATACGACGGTTGGCGCGCCGGTGGCTGGGCTGACCGGTAACGTCTACATCGACACGGCGGCGTTCCCGCTCATCGCGGCGCAGATCGAAATCCAAAATCAGGTCGTGCTGCGCAACGACGAGATCGGGACGAGCGTCGCGACGGCGATCGCGGGCCGCAACAACCGCCGGCAGGTCACCTGTTCGCTGACGTTCTTCCTGGAAGACACGAACCTGTTCACGAAGGCGAACGCGGTGACCAAGGCCGTCGTCCGCATCTTGATCGGGCAGACGAACGGCTCGATGCTGGGCTGCGTGATGCCGTCGGTCGAGTTCGAGATCCCGGACATTCCGCAGGGCACCGGGCCGCTGCGGGTGACCATCTCGGGCCGCGCGTACGCAACCAGCGGCAACGATCAGATCTTCCTGGGCGAGCTGTAAACGACCTTCAGCCCGGCGGCTGGCTTTCAATCCTTGATGGGAGGAGCTGGCGTCAGTCGCTGGGAGTTCCTGGAGCAGCTCCGGCCGAACGGTTCATACCCCAATTCGGCCGGGGCTGAAGTGCACGCACACACACACGGCAAGAGAGAGGGAGCACCCCGACACAATGGCCTACCAGATCCCGTTTCATCGCGACGTCTACGTCTTACCCGACCAAGCTGTCCCACAGAACAGCCAGAGCCAGACCCCAGTCCGGGTGACGCTGGTCCCGCCGAGCGGGCCCGACCTGGCGCGGTTGAAATCGGTCGTTTACGCCAATACCGGCCTGATGGATCAGGTCGATGACAACTGGACCAGGGAGCAGCAGCTCGCGGTGATCTCGGCCTTCGAGACGGGCGTCCCGGTCTTTATCAACACGGTCCTGCTGGTCGAAAACCTGAGTGTGCCGGCGGGGATGGCGAAGCAGGCGGGGATCATTCCGACCCTGCCCACGAAGCCGGACCAGGAGGCGGCCAACCAGACGATCCCAGACTTCGACGCGTCGATTCAGATCCGGACCGGGCACGAGTTCGCGATGGTCGCCGGCTACCTGCCGGTGATTGCGTTCTATGTCGCGATTCGGCTCCTGGCGCTGTCGGGGAAGCTCTCGAATCTGGACGCGCGGCTTTTCGCGCCGCCTGGTGGTTCTGGCGCAACGGCGACGCCGGATCGGACGAGTGGAGCTGCTCGACCTGCCAGGCGCACAAAGGGCAGCAGGAAGCGCGCAACTGCGGGCGCGACCCCGGCACCGGAGAACCCATAGCGGGGCATGTCGCGCGGCAGATCGTCCCGATTCGCAAGGGGGGGAAAAAGGTCGCCGGGTTGGATAGCTGGGGCGGGGTCTTTCGGCCGGTGCCTGGACAGGCGCAGCGGCCGGTCTACTTCGCGACGCAGAAGCCGGCGGCGGACGGGAAATCGAAGGCGGCACCGGTGGGCGAGGGGGCCGTCCTGTATCAGTGCCCGGTGTCGGCCATCCCATCGGAGGTCTGGGATCTACTTGAATTGTGGTGGGGCTGCCGGCTGACGGGGCTTCCGCCGATTGCCGGGGGGTTCATGGACCAGCCGGAATCGGTGCGGCGGGCGTTTCCGGTGTTCGAGGCACTCGAACGGATGCAGGGCGGCGGGGCGCACACGGCCGAACAGGCGGCGGCGATTGCGGTGGCGTCGATGCTCAAGCTGCACACAGGGGGATGAGATGGCGCGAATCTACGCAGCACGCGAAAAAATGAGCCCGACGGGCCAGGGGCTGGGCCGTTTCGATATGACCGTCGGCAGCGATGAGGAGAAGTGGATCCACGCGATCGGCTACTGCGTCGGCATCTTCGAGAAGGTCTGGCCTGAGACGCCGCCGGTGGAGCTGGCGCGCGTCTTCAGCAACTGCGGCCAGGACTATCAGGCGGAGCGCGCGAAGACGCTGCCGCTGGCGGCCAAGTTCCACGGCGACGGCCATGCGACCAAAGAGGAGGCGAACGCCTGCTGGCAGGGCTACCGGCTCGATCACGAAGTGACGGAGGTCGAGCAGGAGGATCGACAGCAGCGGTGTCTGTTGTGCCAGGCCTGGACGACGCACCTGGTCGTCGTGGGCGTCTCGTTTCCGAAAGAATTGACCATCTGTGCGGCGTGCCTGCACGATGCGGCCGACCGGCGCGCCGTCATCGCGCGCGCGCTGGATCTTCACGAGCACCGGTAACCTGACCGATGGGCCTGAGCCGTTCCGAAATCGAGCTGATCGTCAAGGCGCAGTATCAAGCCAAGGCGGCCTTTACCGCGCTATCGGATGATCTGAACAAGGTCACGGGGGGCGCGGTCAAGGCGTCGGCCGGACTCGACGACGTCGCGCAGAAGGGGCAGAAGGCTGGCCAGGGCGCGCAGGCGGCCAGCGTCGCCTTCGGCATCCTGGCGGCGCAGCTCCTGACCGGGTTGAAGAACGCCTTCGGGGAGGCGGTCGGGGCGGCGAACGCGCTCGACTCCGGGCTGATCGGGCTGTCGTCGGTGGCCAAGGCCTTCGGTCAGGATTCGGACAAGGCGAAGGAAGCCGCGCAGCAGCTCGCCAGCGACGGCCTGATGTCCGTCTCGGAGGCGGCGGTCGGGCTCAAGAACCTCCTGGCGTCTGGCTTCAACCTGGATCAGGCCGTGATCTTGATGAATCGCTTCAAGGACTCGGCGGCGTTTGGCCGGCAGGCGGCGCTGGGGTTTGGCCAGGCGGTCTCGTCGGCGACGGAAGGCATCAAGAACGGCAATAGCATCCTGGTCGACAACGCGGGCGTCACGAAGAACCTGAGCCAGATCCTGGTCGAGGCCGGGCACTCGGCGACGGATCTCTCGAAGGCGTCGAGTGACGCGAATATCCGGATGGCGCTGTTCAAGGGGATCATCAAGGAAACCAATCCCCAGGTCGGCGACGCGGCGAAGCTGCTGGGGACCGCGGCCGGGGAACAGGCGAAGTTCAACGCCCAAACGACGATCGCCTATCAACAGATCGGGAAGTCGCTCCAGCCGGTGCTGAAAGACCTGTTTCAGATCCTGGGCCCAGTGGTCAAGGCGATTGCCGACAACGCGGACGCGCTGGTCAAGTTCGGCATGGCGGCCGCCGCGGTGGCGGCGCCGCTGGCGGCCGCGCGTGCCGCGGCCATGCTGGGAATTCCGAGCTTCGCGACGCTGGGGACCACGCTGGCGGCGACAGCGGCATCGGCGACGCTGCTGCAGAAGGCCCTATTCATCTTTGCGGCGTGGGAAGTCGGCCAGGGGATCGGGCAATTCATCCAGAAATCCAGAGAGGCCAAGGAAGCAACCGACGGCTGGAAAGAGTCGCTGGACGAGAAGGGCGTCGGCGGCGCCTTCGGTCGGATCGCGGACCTGCTGCCGAAGCTCGGCGAGCTGTACGGCAAGCTGACAACCGACAGCGAGACCAACGCGCAGATCACGCTGCAGATCGCGGCGGCGCAGGCCAGGGCGAATCAGCTCTGGGGGGACGCGGCGCCGATTGTGCGGAATTTCGACGAGGCGCTCAAGCTCCTAGGCTCAACGGCCGACATGGTGGGCCCCAAGGTCTCGAAGATCTGGGGCGGGGACCGGTCGCTGCATGTCCCGACGGCGGCGGAGGCCGCGGCGGTCTCGAACGTCTTCGACACGATGGCGAACGCGGGCAAGCGGGCCGAGGAGCGGATCGCCGGCTGGCGGAAAGAGCTGGCACTGGTGCAGGGAGCCGGCGGGCTGCCGACGTTGCGGCAGGAGCTGGATCGGAACGTCCTGAGCACGAAAGAGCTGGCGGCCGACTTCGGGATCTCGGAAGACGCGATCAAGTTCTTCGCCGACGGCATCAAAAAGGCCGGCGAAGCCAACAAGGAAGCGTCGAAACAGGCCAAGGATCACGCCGAGGCCATGAAGATCCAGCACGAGTGGCTGCAGAAACTCCGGGAGGCGACCTTCGAGCAGACGCAGGCGTTCAACGGCTTGAATCAGGCCCAGGCGCTGCAGACCAGTTCCCAGATGCTCGACTCCATCGTGCGCCGGTATGAGGCCGAGCACGAGGCGATCACGGAGAACCAGGACGCCGAGATGCAGCGGACGGAGTTCGCGATCGAGGCGGCCAAGGATCGGGGCGCGTCGATTCAGGAGGTCGCGGCGCTGGAGGAGAAGCTCGGGCGCCAGCATCTCCAGCAGTCGATCGAGCTGGCGCGCAAAGAGTTCATCGAGCGGACGGCTTGGCTGGACCGCACGACCGAATACGGCCGGCAGGAGTACGAGGCACAGGAACAGCTCTACCAGGCCAAGGTCGACAAGATGACCGAGGGGTTTCTCCTGGGGGAGCAGCAGAAGCGGGAGGAGATCCGTCGGACGACAACGCTCATGGGTCGGCTGTGGACCGATGCGCAGTCGGCCGTCCAGGGGACGCTGGTCGAGGTCAAGCGCAGCTTTGGGGAGATGCTGGTCGGGGCCAAGAGCTTCGGCGACGGCTTCATGGACATCTGGCACAGCCTGCGCGACGGCATCATGGAGATCCTGCAGGACATTCTTGACTTTTTCCTGCAGAAGTTCCTGCGCGGCATCATCAACGGGATCGCCAATCAACGGCTGGGATCGTCGCTGGGGTCGCTGTTCGGCACCGGTGGCCAGGGCGTCGCGGCGGGCAGCGGCTTCGCCGGACTCGGGTCGCTGTTCGGGATGGGGGCGTCGAGTGCGACGACCGTCATTTCTGGGACGGGAATCCCAGTGGTTGCGGGAGCCGGCGGCGCTGGCGCCGGGGTCGGTGGCGCCGGCATCAGCGGGGCGCTGAGCGCGGCGGCTGGGCCTGCGGCCGGGGGGCTGCTCGGGGGCCTGGTCGGATACAAGTCGCGCTCTCGGACGCTGGGCGTGCTGTCTGGCGCAGGCGCTGGGGCGGGCATCGGCGCCATGTTCGGCGGTCCTGTGGGGGCGCTCATCGGCGGCGGGGTCGGGGCGGTCGCGGGATTGATTGGCGGGATCCTGGGCCGCGGGAAAGAGCGGAAAGAGAACGCGGAGGCGACGGACCAGGTCGCGGCCTATCGCGCCGAGCTGATCAAGACCTACGGCAGCTTGGAACAGATCCAGCGCATCGGAAAGGTCATCGGGGTCGACCTGGCGGCCGCCTTCGGCGACCAGGGCAAGAAAGGGCTGGAGCACTTCAAGGGACTGATGGACTCGTTTGTCGCCGGGCAGGAGGAGCTGAGCGGGGCGCTGGAGCACTACGGGCTGACCTGGAAGGATCTCGGGAAAGAGTTCCAGCAGTCGAGCATCGAGGATGCCTACAAGCAGCTCGTCGGGCTCTCGAAGACGCTGCAAAAGGCGGGCGTCGACCAGACGACCATTCTCCAGAAGCAGGCGGGCGAGTACTCCGAGCTGTACCAGGAGATCGTGTCGACGGGGACCGAGGCGCCGGAATCGCTGCAGCCGATCCTGGAGAAGCTGATCGAGATGGGGCTCCTGGTCGACGATGCGGGCAACAAGGTCACGGACCTGGCGGCCGTGAGCTTCGCCGAGCCGCTGGTCGCGCAGTGGGACGCGGCGACGGCGGCGGCCCAGCGATACAGGGACGTCGTCGCCGGCATCCCTGGCGCGCCAGTCGCTGGCGTCAACCCAGGCGACTACAGCGGCGGGACCATCGAGGGAGGGGCGGCCGGCGGCGTAATTGCGCGCAGGCCTGGGCTCGTGCTGTTCGGCGAGGGCGGCGAGACCGAAGTCGGCGGCCCGCGGTCGTTTTTCCGCGACGTCTTCGAGGGGATGGGGATCAAGCCGGGCGGCATGGGCGGCAGCGCGGCGCCGATGTATTTCGTCATCGACACGGCGGCCGGGGTCGTGCGCCAGGTCGAGAAGGCGGTCTATCGCGGCGTCGAGCAGCGGCTGCGGACGGGCATGACGACGGTCCCACGGCGGACCCTGACCAGCCGGTAAAGCCCCGGTGATTAGACGGCCTTAAAACCGGAGACCTATGGCGAACATTGCGATTCTGCACGCGAACCTGTGGAGCCTGCCGGCGACGGCGGTCTCGGCGACATCGGCCGCGACCGGGCTCCCGGCAGCGGCGACGCAGAACCCGGATCGGACCTACATCTGGCGCTCGTCGCCGACGACGGCGGAGGTGATGCTCCAGGTCGACCTGGGCGCGGCCATGTCGGTGAGCTACGCCTTTCTGGCCAACGTGCGCCGGCTGAACGCATCCGCGATCACGATCGAAGATGGTGGCAGCGGCGGCAGCCCTGGGGCCTGGACGGGCCGCGGCACGCTGTCGGCGACCGACCCGGGAACGCGGATCGCGGCGGTCAAGCTGACGGGCGCGCCCATCTCCGCCAGGCATTGGCGCTTCCGGTTCGCGACGACCGGGGCCAGCGATTACTGCGAGGTCGGCTACGCGGGCTTGGGCGCCGGGTTCGTGCCGGGCGTCAACATGTCGGAGCCGATGGATATGCAGCTCGTCGACCCGGCGCAGCTCCTGGAGAGCCCGGACGGGCAGCGCAGCGCCGCGCCGCGGACCATGTACTGGGCGGGGTCGTTCACGTTCTACAAATTGAACGACAGCGATCGCGGCACTTTCGAGACGTTGTATCGGGCGGTCGGAACGCGCGTGCCGTTCTTCGCGTGGCTCGACCAGGCGACCGGCTGGCAGGCGCTGCTGATGCGGCTCGACAACCAGGTCAAGGTGCGGGAGGAGCTGGCGAGCCCGCTCCTGTGGACGCTGGAAATGGACTGGAGCGAGGAGCGGTAACCGGTGGCGGTGCAAACCTTCGCGGGCGTGCTGACGATGCCGGCGGTCGCCGGCCTGGTGACATATACCGGTCTCGGCTTCAAGCCGAAGGCGGTCATCTTCACGGCGACGAACGTCTCGACGATCAATCCCAGCGGCGGCCAAGACTGTCAGCAGGTCATCGGCGCGGCGATCGCTGGCAGCCCGGCACAGCAGCGCGCCGGGGCGGTGCTGCAAGACCAGGTCATCCCGAGCGACGCGCAGGCAGTGCAGAGCGATCAGCATTGCCTGATCCTTCTGGACCAGGTGCCGAGCGAGATCGCGCGGGCGCGCCTGGCGGGGATGGAACAGGACGGCTTTCGGCTGTCCTGGGAGAACGTGAAGACTGATCAGCATGCGGGCCTGACGGTCGCGTTTTTTGCGATCGGCGGCACGGACATCACGCACGCGGCGATCGCGACCCTGGCGACGCCGGCCGCCATCGGGAGCCAAGCCATTGATGTCGACTTCGATCCCGACCTGATCGTCTGCTGGGCCCTCTCGGAATCCGCCACGGGCACGCTGGCGCCGACCGACGCAACCCAGGCGGGATTCTTCGGCTTTGGGGATCGCAGCGCGCGGCAGGGCTGCTCGATGACGCTGCACACGGACGCCGCCAATCCAACCGTCGAGAAGTCGCGGCAGCGGACGGACAAGATCGTCGGCTGGTGCACGTCTGGCGGGGTCGATGCGGAGGCGTCGCTCGTGCGGATCGACGCGCAGGGCTGGACGCTCAACTGGACGACGGTTCCAGGCGCGCCGAAGCAGTATTTCGCGCTGGCGCTCAAGGGCTGCCAGGCCTTCGTCGGGTCCACAGCGAGCCGGACGTCGAACGGGTCGACGGCGGTCACCGGGGTTGGGTTTACACCGGTGGGGACGCTGTTCGCGTCGGGGTGTCGGCCCGCGTCGGCATCGACGCAGGCGCACGCGCATCTGGCGCTGGGCGCGGCATCGAGCAGCAGCGCGGTGTGGTCGTTCGTGGCGGGCGCCAGGGACAACCAGGCCGGATCGTATGCGGCATCGGCTGGACTGGCGACGCGCGCGATCCTGCTGGCCGATCAGTCGACCGGCACCAGTCCGCAGGCCACGATGACCAGCTTCGATGCCGACGGCTTCACGCTGGCCTGGACCGGGACGGATGCGACGGCCCGGGAGGTTCTCTTTGCCGCGATCGGGTCGGCGGTCATTGAATCGACCAGCTTCGACGAGCTGGTCAAATGGCCGGACGCGCAATTTGTCGGCCTGGCCAAGTTGAATCCAGGCCTGGCGCTGCCGGCGGACCGGTGGACGGTGGCGCGGAGTTACGCGGCGGCGGTACTGGCGGACGGCCCGGTGGGTTACTGGCGGCTGAATGAATCCTCCGGCAGTGTGCTGGATCTGGGGTCCGTGCCGTCGAACGGGTCAGCCGGCGCATCGATCACGCGCCTGCAGACGGCGCCCATCTCGGACCCGGAGAGCTTTTCGTACGACTTCGACGGCACGGCGACCGGGGACGTCCAGATCCCCCACGTTTCGGGCCAGCTCGTGACGGCGCTGACGATCGAGGCCTGGATCACGCCGGCCACGCTGGCGGCCGGGCGCCATACGTTCGTCGGCAAGGCGGGCGGCACGCCGTCGTACAAGTTCCAGACCAACGGGTCGACCTTGAACCCGTTCGTGTACTACGCGGACGGAACGAACAGCGACGGTCAGATCTCGTTTACGTTGTCGACGGCGACCCGGTATCACGTCGTGATGACGCACGACGGCGTGACGACCCGGCTCTATGTCAACGGGGCGTTCGTCGGTTCGTTCGCGAAGGCGTCGAACGTGCGCACCGGGTCGGGGGCGGATATCTTTCTCGGGACGCTGGACGGTTCCACGGAGCCATTCGACGGGCTGATGGGGGAGGTCGCGATCTATGGCCGGGCGCTGCAGGCCTGGGAGGTTGCCGATCATTACCTCCTGCGGACCAGTCCCTGGAAGCTGTCGACGGCGGTCTGGACGGCCTATTTGCCTGGGTTCGTCCAGGAGTTCAAGGAAAGCTATCGGGACTTGGTGATCCGGCACGGGGCCAGGGTGCTGTGGCGGCTGAACGACGCCAGCGGCAGCATCGCGGCAGACGAGGCGTTCGTCAACAATGCGCCTGGGAGCTACGTCGGCGGTGTCACGCTCGGCGGCTACAGCGGCTTCTCTGATGGGACGGACGACGTCGCGCTGAACGGCTCGACCGGCTATATCCTGGTCGGCGACATTCCGGCGCTGCGGCCGACAACGCGGTTTTCGTACGAGTGCTGGATCACGCCGACGAATACCAGCGCCGGCACGCGCGGGCTGATCTCGAAGGATGGCCTGGGGGTCGACACGTCCGGGTCAGGGAACCTCTACCAGTCGGGCGCGGGGCTCGTCTTCGAGTGCAACAACACGAATAGTTTGACGGCCAGCAGTGTGCTGACGGCCGGCGCACTCCATCACGTCGTGGTGACATACGCCAGCGGCACGGCCCGGATCTATGTCAACGGCGCGCTGCGGGCCAGCGGCGCGGTGACGGCGCTGGCGGCGGTCACGACGGACTGGCTGATCGGGCGGCTCGGCCCGGCGTCGACGTTCTTCAACGGCGACATCAAGGACGTTGCGATCTACCTCAAGGACTTGTCGGCGGATCAGGTCGCCGAGCACTACGCGGCCGCGACGCAGGCGCCGCGGTTCCGTGGCGGCATCAAGCGGACGGCGGCCGGCTTCGAGGGCGACGGGATCGCCTATTCGGCGGGGGCGGATGCGACGGCGGTCCAGAACTATCCGAGTACCTGGTACTGGTCGGCCGACTGGCTGTACGTGCGGACGGCGACCGATGTCAGCCCGTCGATCCTGACGGCGGCGCTGGTGGTCGTGAGTTTCTACGTCGCAACCAAGGGGATCGTCCTGAATGAAACCGCCAGCGATGCGACGACGGGTCTCTATTGGCATCCCTGGATCGTTGGAGGGCTGCCAGCGATCGAGGCGGCCAGGGCTGACTTGTTGAGCGGCGCGAAGATTACGGGCGGCGGCCCGCTGGCGCTGGCCAATGGACACGGGTTTTTCCATGGGCTGGTTGCCGGCTACGTCTGGCGCGGCCGGCGGGTGGACCTGTTCGTCGGCGGCAACTACAATCAGGGCCGGGTCGAGCTGACGCGCGCGCAATACGTGTACTGGCAGCGTCTGGCGGTGAACGATATCCAGGCCAACGATCAGCAGTGCGTGCTGCAGCTCGTCGATGCCAATGCCGGCCTGAATGTCACCATGCCGACGACCGTCATCGGCTGGGAGGTCTATCCCAACGCGCTCGACGACGTCGTGGGGACGCGCGTTCCTGTCGTGTTGGGGCAGTGCAGCTATACGCCGCCGCTGGTGGACTCGACCAGCGGGCTCTACCTGCTGGCCGATGCCACGGTCCAGAGCCTGACGCGGGTCGTCGAGGTCTGGATCCCCGAGCTGGGCGCCGACGGGGCCGACTTCGTCTTGAATCCGGCGCAGTGGACCGCGGATCTGACGGCGTGCACGTTGACGCTGGAGCCTGGGCTCCAGGCGGAGAATGGTGCCTGGCCGGCGGTGATGGTGACAGTTCAGGGGGAGCCGGACATCGTCAACGGTGGGTATCTGAAGAAACCCGGGGCGATCGGGAAATTCCTGCTGAAGGCGTACGGCAGTATCCCGGAGGCCGACTTCGACAACGACGATATCGACACGTACGACGAGGAGGCGCCGACGGTGGGGGTGCTGCTGCGGACCCCGCGGCTGTTGGCCGAGGTGCTCGCCAGCGATGGCGAGCTGCCGTGTCTGGAGCGGACGGGTCTGGCGACCTGGTATCAGCGGCAGAATGGGCAATGGACGATCCGGCCCTGGGATCCAACCTACGATCAGAACGCGACGCCGATTGTACAGTCGGTCTTCACCCGGTTCGAGCCGCAGCCGGTGCTGCAGACGCTCGTCGGGGCGACGCGGATCCATCACAGTCCGCTCGACGAAGATCAGGCGTGGGCGACGGTACTGCATTCGGACGCCGCCGGCATTCTGCGCCAGCAGCTCCCGGACTCACCGCAGGAGTTCAAGACCTATCTGGTCGATGCCTGGGACGCGACGGTACTGGCGCAGCGGCTGCAGTTCATTGCCGGCACGCCGCGGCTCACGATCGACTTTGCGCTGCGGACGCCGCTCCTAGCGCGCGCGGTGCCGGGCGACAAGGTGCTCGTCTCCTACGATCGCGCGCCGGTCACGGGGGAGGCGCTGGTTTCATCGTGCTTCGAGATCCAGGCGCTGAGCAAGCGGATCACGGAGTACGGCGGGCTCGAAGTCTCAGGCGTCCTGACCGACATGGAAGGCGTCGGCGACCGGCTCAGGCAGATCGATGCGTCTAATACGGTGAATGATTGGGCCGACGAGTCAGCCGCGAACCGGCGGCGGTACCTGTTCATCTCCGATGACAACGACTACATCGATCCCAACGACCCCGACAGCCGGCCCGGCGATCGGCCCCACTTCATTTTCTGGTAACGCGGCATGAGCCTGGTTGCTCCCGTCTTCGTCTCGTCGAGCCCATTCGCGACCGGCAACGGCGGCCGGCGCGCGCGGTTCGAGCAGATCCTGGAGAACACGCTGGCGCTGCGCGATTGGATGGCGGCCAGCCGCGGGACCTGCGGGGTCATCAACGGCACGCTGCGCACGGTCACCGGCTATACGCAGTATCAGAAACAGGTCCAGCTCCAGCGCAGCTCCGGGATCATTCTCTCGAATGGCCAGCTCGTGAACCAGGCCGCGCCGCTCGTTGCAGACGTGACGGTCTCCGGCGCGGGCGGGTTGGACATTGGAACCGAGCAGAATAGCCGCTGGTACCAGCCGTACTACATCCGAAAGGATGACGGGACGGAGAATCTCTGCCTTCGGTTGATGAAGGTCAACAACCTGGATCAGAGCCAGACGTCGTTCGTGTCCAATTACGGACTGAACGACGCGACGGCGCGCACCTGGCACGCGCAGAGTTTCCCGGTTGGCACGACGGGACAACTGCCATTCGTTGAGATGGGGCTCGGCCGGAGCGGGACGCCGAACGGTAGCATCTGGCTCGAAGTGCAGACCAACAGCGGCGGCAGCCCGAGCGGCGTCGTGCTGGCGACGTCGACGCGGCTGTATGCCCCGGCGCACACGAATAACAACGGCTTTCAGGCGGTCTTTACCTTCGACACACCGGCGACGCTGACCAGTGGGACGACGTACTGGCTGGTGCTCAAAAGCGATTACGCGACGAGCGGCGCCAATTTCATCGTGGTCCACTACAGCGACGCCAGCGGGTACGCAGGTGCTCATAAGCGATGGGATGGGGCCGCCTGGCAGGTCGACAACGCCGGCCGGGATCTCTGCTTCAAGACGTACGTAACCGTCGATTCGACCCCGACGCTGACGCTGCCGTCCGGCTACACGATGTACACGAAGGCGGGGCCCCCGGTCTATAACGACAGCGGGGGCAATTTCCAGTCGTTCTTCGCGCAAGACAATCTGGTCATGCCGATCGGGTACATCGCCAGCTCGAACGCGCATCTGTATATCGGCCAGACCGGCGCGACGACCGTTCCGATCTTGCTCGATGCGTCGACGGTCATCCCTCCTGAGCCGGTGATCGTCTTCGCGTCGGCGGGTGCCGCGGGTGCCGCGTATGCGCAACTGGGGCCGGTGCCGGATGCGAACCAGGATCCCGGGGGCGGGTTCAGCGGTCGGTACGGCGGCGCTGGGGATACCTACACGGAATCGGCGAGCGCGGAATACCCGGTTCGACACATGCCGGCCGTGTGGAGCCAGGTACAACGGTTCTTCGGGTCGACATCAAACGCCGGGGTCAACGTGAAATTCTTCGTGTCCGCCTGGCAGTGGAGAGGGTGATCGCGTGGCTGATTCGGTCCAGCCCCAACCGGTCTATCACGTTGTCCGCAAGACTGACGGGCGCATCGTGGCCGCCAATCGTGGCACGCCACCAGGTCGCGACCCGGCGACGACGGACGTCGTGCAATCGCCTGACTACCAGGACGACGCGCGGACCTTCTGGAACGGGTCGGCCTGGGCCGCGGCCGGGCAGGCGCTCCTGGATGCCTGGCGCGACGAGGACACGGCGCAGAATGCAGGCTTCTCAGCCGCCGACAAGGATCTGATCGCGACGATTGCGCTCATCGAGTCGAAGACGAATCTGGTCTGGGGCACGCTGACGCTGCCGCAGAAGGTTGCCGCGGTGACGGCGGCGGTCAATAGCTGGAAGACGCTTCGATCGTTCGTCGAGAAGAACCTATAGGGGGGTATGGTGGAGTTCGAGCTGCTCTCGAAGGCCTGGACATTCGTGTCGCAGGCGGGCGTGCCTGGTATCCTCCTGGCGCTGGTGGTCGCGTTCCAGAGGGGATGGATCGTGCCGCAGCGGTACTATGACGCGGTCGCGCTGGAGCGGGACCAGTGGAAAGCCTACGCGCTCAAGGGCATTTCCCTTGCAGACAAGGTGATCCCATGAAGGAGAACATCATGCGGCTGCTTCGGAGTCTCGTCGGGGGCCATCCGCACCAGCACCAGCCGGCGCTGGCCACTGGGGCGCTGCCGTCCACGCCGGCCCGTCCACGGTGGCAGCACGAGAGCCATGGGCCGGAGCTGGTCGAGGCCGAGGTCCAGATCGCGGACCTGGAAGCACGGGCCAAGGTCTACCTGAGCGGAGGGGCGTCTAATCAGAGAGAATGACCTGGACGGGCTTGGAATGGGCACACCTGACGCAGGGGGCGCTCCTGCTGGCTCTGGTGATCGCGTTCTGGCTCGTCTTTGATTCAGGCGCAACCTATCTGACAACCCGGCGCCGCTCGGTGTCTGGGTTCCAGGCGCTGCTGGCATCGGTGGATTTTCAAAACGACGTCTTCCGGGCGTTTTTGATTCAGATCATTCTTGCGACGACGTTCGTCGACGATCGCGGCGCCGCGGTGCTGATGTCAGCCGGCGCGCTGACGGTCCTGGCGACGGCCGTAAACCGATGGCGTGTGCGGAAAGCGGTGCGGTTGAAGAACGGGAGATCGAGTAGTTGACACGGGGAGCCGCGTCAGCGTAGTCTAGGGGCCCTGCCGCGGCAATAGAGCCGCCACTGCGAAAGGGCACAGCATGCCACGTCGATACACGGACTGTTTTTCCTGCGGCGCGGAAGTGATCGCGCACCCGGACGAACCGCTTAGCAAGCCCGTGGTGTGCGGCGATTGCTTCCGCAAGGGTATCAATCCTCCTGTGTCGACGGATAAAGACAGCGCGCGTAATTGCGCAATCGTGAGCCATGATTCGGCGGTGCTGCTCGTCGCGGCCGACGGCGCCGGCAATCCGCGGCGGATCCTGCGGCATGTCTCGGTAGGCGGTCGGATTCTGGGGGCGTTCTGATGGCCTGGTCTTCTCGTCAGCCGTTGACACGGCGCCAGCGCGAGGCGCTCAGGCGAGACGCCGACGCGGAGGCGCGGCACGCGGTCAGGCTCGGGAACCTTTGCGGTCTCGACGGGGATGAGGTCTTCGAGCTGAATCCGCCGACGGAGACGGTCGGCTGGAAGGTTCCGGGCGGGGACGTGCGCTGTCTCGCGTGCGGGCCGGTCGTAGGCGCCGAGCGGTTCACGGCCTGGTCGGTCTTTGCGACCAAGCGATGCACAGGCTGCGGAAACCCTGTGGATCCGACGCAGTACCGAGAGGAGGCGGCTCGCGCATGTTGACGGTGGGCGATCGAGTGATCTCTGCGGATGATCTGCTCGGCGAGCGCGGGACGGTGCTCCGGAGGAGCCCGGCGGGGTATCTCTTTGTCGTCTGGGATGGAGAGGACGTCTACGGCCATGGGGAGCACTTTCGGCCGGAGACCGAGCGGCTCCAGCTCGTGACGGGTCTCGACGCGGAGCCGCGGCATGATTGGCCGTTTGACTTGGCCCGGCCGATCAGTTTCGGGGAGCCGTGCGAGCCGTCGGGGCCATGTCTGCGCTGCGGCGCGGTGCAGAATGACGACAATTACGCCGGGCCGTGCGCCTGGCCGTCGGCGCCGGCCTATGTTCGACAGGGCGGCGGATCGAGTAGGATTGACACAATGGATCACGGGGCCAGGGGGACACAAACATAGAGAGGCGGGGAGATTGCAGGCGCAGATCCCGGCCACGTTGTCGGGGGTGGGATATGCAGACTTGCCGCGGGTTGTGCCGCAGAATCGACTGGAACGCCTGTAAATTATGCAGCCCTGTACCGGGGCTGGTCGCGTCGCTTCCGCCGCATGAGAACGGGGAAGACTGCGGGTGTGACCGGATGGTCGGCCACGTATGCGACGAGCACCAGAAGGATCCGACCTGGCGCCGGGCGCCGATCGTCCAGGTCTTCCGGCCGCTGCCACCGCGGGCGCGGCTGTTGGAAATGCGACGAGCGTCGTAACGGAAAGAGAGTAGTTGACACGGGAAGCGGTCCCCGTGTATTCTTCCCTTGTCGCGGCAATCAGGCCGCCAACGGAGCAAGGGCACACAAATGGCGAACAGGCACCAGGTCACCTTCGACGGGGTCACCTTCAAGCGCACCAGCCAAAATCGGACCTATACCAATCTGGTCGTCGTGCGCGGCATGCGTTCGGAGATACTCGAAGCGGCGCGCCTGGCGGCGATTGCTCATAACCAGAAGGCGGCGACGTTCGCACTGCAGGGGCGTGACTGCGTCGGCCGGCCCTGGGGTGCGAGCTGGCGGCCTGACCCGCAGGCATCCGCGGCTGACTACACGCGGAAGGCGGAGGAGCTGATCGCGCAGGGCCCCATCGTGCGCGACACGGGCACGGCCTGGCTTGATGCGGGCTGGTGCGGGCGGATGGACCTGGCGGCCAAGCTGGCGAGCAAGGAACACGGCACGTATCGGGAGGTTGTCATCCTGGACGCGCAGACGGGCGACGTCGTGCGGCACCTGGGCCAGCCGCAGGAGGCCGGGCGATGAGCCCGGCCGAAATCAAGCGGTTCCTACTGGCCGGCGCGGCGCTCTTTACGCTCGACAACGGGAGCGGCCGGCACTTCACATACAAGATCTCGAAGAAAGAGCCTCAGCCGGGCCGCCGGTATACCGATCCGTCCTACTTCGTCGGAGTGCTCGACGGGCCCGAGAGTTTCTCGTACATGGGGCTGCTGAATCCGCGGCGCGGGACGATCACGCCGACGAAGGGCTCGAAGGTCTCGGGTCAGGCGCTGAGCGCGGTGGCGATCGGCTGGGCGCTGCGGCTGATCTGGGCGGGGAAGTCGCTACCGGCGCCGTCGAAGCTGCTGCACGCGGGGAAGTGCGGGCGGTGCGGGCGTCCGCTCACGGATCCGATCAGTGTGCAGTCGGGGATCGGCCCGGACTGTGCGGAGCAGATGGGGATCGATCGCGGCCGGCTGCTCGACCAGGCCGCTGCCCGGCAACCAGGCGAGGAGGGATAGGCGGATGGCGAAGGGTGTCTATCGGGTGACGCGATTCTGTTGCCGATCGGGCATGTGCATCGAGTGTCGAGCCGTGGCGAACGGGACCAAGCGGAAGCGGGTCATTCATGCCGACGGGCTCGACAAGGAGACGGCCGAGCGGATTGTCGCCGGCTGGGCGGAGTTCGACGCCAAGCTCGAAGGGCCGCGGGTCGTGTCGGAGGCGGCATCGTGACGGGTGTAGAGCCGTATCCGCGTGGCTTGGTCACGGCGACCGAAGACATCGAGGCGGGGGAGCTTCGAGAGGAGCGGCCGGCATCGCACAACGTCGGGAAAGCGCGCGCGATCGAGAAGGGGCGCGCGCTGGTGGCGGCGCTCCCGGGGAAGGGCTGGCAGCTTAGGGTCTGGCAAAACAGCGGCTGGCACTACCGGGCGATCCGCGGCGACCTGTCGATCCGCCAGGACGGCCAGCGGGAGTACTGCTTCATTTTCGAGGAGGCGGGCCCGCTCAATATGTTCCTGGGCGGAGTGGAAAGCTACGCGCGCACGCCGGCCGGCGCCTACCGCCGGGCGATGGTCATGGCGCAGGCGCTGATCGAACAGACACAGGCACGAATAGCCGCGGCACGCGGCGAGAAGGGATCGGGACGATGAAAGTCGACGTATCACGGGACGCGGCGCCGGCACTCGTCGAGCTGCTGGCGGACGCCAGCGATCGGGAGCTGATCAAGCTGCGGGAGCGGCTGGAGTATCACCTAGGCCAGGCGCAGCGCAAGCCGCTCACGTCGGAGGAGCTGGAGGCGATGATCGCGGTCGTCGAGTTCTACTGCGCCGAGAAGCCAGGGCTCGGGATCGGGCGGGTTGAGCAGGCGAAAAGCGGAGTTGAGAAGCTGCGGGGGTTCCTGGAGGCGACGCGCCGGAAGGAAACGATCAACGGTGCACAGCAGCAGGCGGCCCGCGATACGTCGCCGGAAACTGCGCCGATGCGCGGCCGGCGCTGGGAAGGGAACGGCGCCAGGTGAACGCCGGCAAGGCGCCGCCAGGGTTCTACGTCGAGGTCTACGTCGAGGTCAGGCTCGGTGACGGGACCAGGGTAGAGCGGTTCACATGGGCGACCCCGCAGGGGATGAGCGGGGCGCTACACAAGGCGCCAGGCTGGGCGCGTGAGGATCTGCGCGCGCGCAAGGTCAAGGGGCGCTCGAAGATCGTCGGGATTCTGGTCGACGCTCAACTGGTGCGAGGGGAATACAGGAGGCAGCCGGAATGACAGCACGCAAGAAACCAGGGACGCCGTGGAAACCGACCCCGGCGCAGCGGCGGGCGCGGGCGCATGCAGCCCTGCAGCGGCTGCCGGTGCCGGTGCCGGTGCGGGTGGTCATCGTTGACGGGATCGACGCGATGCGGGCGCAGCTCGCGCAGCAGTACCGCGATTCACTGGGGGAGGAGATCACGCGCTGGCGGGCGGACGGCGCGGCGTACGCGGAGGCCGCGCTGCTCGGGAAGATACTCGACGCGCTGGGGGTCTCGCGGGAGCTGGAGGCGATGCGCCAGCGGATCACGGACCTGGAAAACGCGCTGCGGGCGAAGTCATGAGATGCACGCTGCACACACTCGATAGAACCGGTGACCTGACGCTCGTCTGGGATCCGGCGGACCCGGAGGAGACCGAGAAGGCGCGCGCGGAGTTCGAGCGGTTGAAGGCGGCCGGGTATGCGTTCTTCACGGACGCCGGCCGGCCACGGTTGAAGGCTCGGGCCGACGGCAAGCTCGAAGGCGCGCTGGTGCAGGCGCCGCGGGAGTTCCAGCCACGGCAGCGGCGCACGGTCGCAGTGCCGGCCATGAGGGGCGGATAGCGGTGGCGCTCTCGACAGCGGATCTCTGCGCGCTGGCGCGCGGTATCGAGGAGGGGGCGCTGCATCCAGATATGGGCGCGCTCGACCACTGTACGGAGGACGAGCGGCGCCTGGTCTGGCAGTTGGCCGGCTATGAGCGGCTGCTGGTGCTGGAGCGACGGAAGCGCCGCGGGGGCGGTCAGCGTCGCGCGATGCGTCTGCTGCGGTCATGGCTGACGCTGGCCCAGGCCCAGCAGCTCCGGGCTGGGGCGTTCCGGGTGCGCGGGTCAGCCGGCGGCTGGTATCGGCTCTGGCCGGGCGTGGGCCATGCCGAGCGGGTCGAGCGGCACGGCCGGTATTGGTACACCTGTGGCGGCTACTGCCTACACGAGGAGGGGCACGTCCTGCCGCCGGCCGATCGGACGCTGGCGCATCTGCTACTGTTACGGACCGACGAGCCGGCGTTTATCGCGGAGGCCAATCTGACCAAGCGGGGCGTGTGGGGGGATCAGCTCTGGAATGGGGCATACCGGCGCCGGCTGGCGACAAGACGGCTCGATCCGGCGCTGCAGGCGGAGCTGGACGCGGCGCGCGCGCGGGTCCAGGAGGGAAATCGGCTGATGACGGCGCTGCGGGAGACTGCGGCGTGAGACGGAAAGAAAGTAGTTGACACGGGGAACGCGGACGGGTAATCTACCTTCATCGCGGCAATGAGGCCGCCACGATTGGAAGCAAAGGCACACCATGACGACGACCCAGCAGCCCACGCCAGGCGCCAAGGTTCACAAGTTCGAGATCGCTGGGCTCGGGGCGTTCCCCTACCGATTCATGGGCGTCACAAAGAAGATTTTCCAGGCGGCGCCGGATGCGCCTGTGCAGCCTGGTAGCTCGTGCGACTACTGCGGCACCGGGATCTCGTTGGAGTATTGGCTCCAGAGTGCAGACGGGAAGCGGTTCAAGGTCGGCTGTGACTGCATTCTAAAGACGACGAGCGATCGGTCGCTGATTGTCGCTGTGAAGACGGCGAAACAGCAGCACGAGGCAGATCTCCGCCAGGCGCGCGCCGAGAAGAAACGCGCGGCTGAAGTGGTCGAGATCGCGGCGGCGATCGAGCGGATCGGCGAAGTTACGGCGGCCTGGTCTGAGCAGCCGCACCCGCGGGCGGCGCGGGGAGAGTTTTTCGCCAACAAAACAAGGATGGATTGGGCGACCTGGATGCTTGACAACGCGGGGCACGCCGGGCGGTTGACCGTGGCGCGGGCTATCGCGCTGGCGCTTGCGGAGGGTGGCCGGTAATGGAGAGATGGGTCGGCGTGCCAGGCTGGCCTTCGTATGAGGTCTCGGATCATGGCCGGGTGCGGCGCATCGCACCGGGCCGCGGGACGAAGACCGGACTACTAACGCTGTCGCCAGGGCACAAGGGGTACCTGACGATCTCGCTGTGCGAGCATGGGCGGGCGACGAAGTTTCGGATCAATGTGCTGGTCGCGCTGGCGTTTCACGGGCCGCGGCCTATTGGCCGGCATGCGGCGCACCGGAACGGCAACAAGCACGACAACGGTCAGGGAAATATCTACTGGGCGACGCCGAAAGAAAACGCGGCAGACGTCGATCTGCACGGAGCGCGGCGCCGCGGTTCGCAGCTCCCGCAGGCTCGTCTGGTCGAGGCGCAGGTCGACGAGATACGGGCGCGCCTGACAACCGGGGCGCTTGGGATCGATCTGGCGGTCGCGTATGGGGTATCTGAGGCAACCATCAGCATGATCAAGAGTCGCCAGCGATGGGGGCACTTGCAAACAGGAGCGCGGTCATGATCTGGGACGCACCGGACAGACGAAGCGGGGAGGAGCGGCGGGCGGCGCGCCGCGGGCGGGATCGGCGGGCGAGCCTGACCGGCCCGACGCGCCGGCAGCAGCGGCAGGGGATCGCGATGGCGCTTCCCTGGGGCCTACTTGGCGCGATGCTGGCGCTGGCGTGGGGGCTGTCGTGAGGTCCGCTGGCGTGGCTGGCGATCCCAACGTAATGCAGCTTCTGCCGGACGACCAGCTCGATCAGGAGCTACTGCAGGCCTTCAGGAGCGAGCAGCGGGAGATCGCCAGGCGTCGGCGGAACCGGCGCCGCGGCTGGCTACTGCTGGCGGCTGGGCTGCTGGCGTGGTGGCTCTGGTGAGCCCGCGCATGCCGGCGACGATGCCGACGCAGACGCCAGACCCGAGCCCTGGGAGTCGGGACCGGATCCTGGTCGAGCATCCGGCCTTTGGGATTGTCGAGCTGTCGAAGGTCTCCGGGTCGGCGGTGCTCTTTGATTCAGACTTCAAGCATCACGGGTTCATCACGGTCCGGGTGCGGCACGGGGTGCAATACCGCGACCTGTCGCACGACTGGAACCATGCGACCGGGCCGGCGATCGTTGAGTTCTCGATGAGTCACGCGCAATGGGCGGCCTTCGTGGGGTCGTTCGGGATGGGCGGCGGCGTGCCGTGCACGCTCGAACAGATCGACGGACTGGCGGTCGAGGAGATCGCGGCACCTATCGATCGCCGGGCGCAGTTCAAGGGGGAGATCGCGGACAAGCTGGCGCAGCTCCTGGCGGACTTGGAGAAGGCCCAGGCGGCACTGGAGGCGGCTGGTCTGTCGAAGGCACGGGCGAAGCCGATCGCGGATGCGTTGTATCGCATCCGGCAGGAGTTCGAAGCAAATATCCCCTGGGTTCAGCAGGTCTTCGGCGAGCACGTCGAGAGCACGATCGAGGCGGCCAGGGTAGAGATCAACGCGCACATTACCCGGACCATCGAGCGGGCCGGCCTGGCGCACCTGACGCACCTGACGGAGCTGACACAGGCGCCGATCGCACTTCCTGGAGAAGTGCTGACTGAGCGCGCGGCGCTGGCCGAGGCAGGAGGGGCAAAGGATGGCGATGAAGGGTAGCTCACCGGTTCAGCATTCGGACATTCTGGCCAGAGCGAAGTCGATCACGGCGCAGGGCGTCACGGTCCATATCTGGGTAACGAAACGGGGCGGCTTCGCAGCCAGACTCGAAGACGGCCAGCCCTACCTCGAAGGCGCGACGATCGAGCAGATCGAGCGGCGGATCCGGAGGCACTTTCAGCAGCAGGCGGCCAGGGAGCCAATCGTCGCGTCGCTGGTCTTTCGCGGGCCGTTTCACTCAGACGACCATGATCGGCTGTTCGTGGCCAACGTGAAGCTGGTCGGCTTCAACAAGCAGACTGGGGTGACGAAGTATCTCAACGAGCAGGGGGAAGTCTGCACGTTCGAGGAACGACAGGGCGATGACGGCACGCTGGCGCGTCGGCTGGATGCTATCGAGGCGGAGGAGATCGTCAAGCTCTGGGACGCCTGGCAGGCGGCGGAGTCGGCGTATCACACACGATTGCGGGAGATCCGTGTCCATGCGGAGACCCTATTTGCCGCTCGGGGTGAGAAGTGAGGTTCAAGGTGACGATCCGGGACCGGCGTGACCTGGCGGAGTTGTGTCCGCTGGCGGGGATGTTCTCGCTGCTGACGGCGGCCGCTGGGATGGTGGCGGTTGCGGCCTACCTCTTGGACGCCTGGTCAGGTGGGCTAGTCGCTGCTTCTGCGACAGCGGCGGGGCTGTGGGAGCTGTGGCGCCTGCGCACGCGGGAGAGGGTATGAGCGACAAGGCAGCGACGAGCGCAGGTCAACCTTCCGTAATTGCGCACGATAGAGTAGAGCCAGCGACGACCGGGATCCCGTGCAAGCAGTGCGGCGGGCCGGTTCAGGCGCCGCGGATACATGGCCGGCGGAAAGACTTCTGCAAGCCGTCATGCCGGGCGAATTGGGCCCTGGACGAGCGGCGCCGGCATCTGGAGCTGGCGCAGGTCAAGGTCGCCGAGCTGGGGGAGGCCGCTGTCATGGCGGCTGGTGCGGTCGAGCGGCTGTCTGCGGCACTGCACGGGGTCAACCTGATACTCGATTCGCTTCGGCAGGGACGGCGGGGCCCGCGGGGGAGGCATTGAATGGGGCTTGGGACATACATCCGGAAGGGGAATTTCGTATGTCTGAGTTGCCGGAAGGTCAAGCGGATGATCGCGGGCGGGGTCCTGCGGGAGCCAGTGCCGGACTGCTGCGGGCGCCGGCTGGTGTTTGTGAGCAGTAACGTGCCGGCGCAGGACGACGATCGCGGCTGGCGCCGGCTGGCGGACTGCATCAGGAGTAGGGTGAGAAAGTAGTTGACACGGAAAGAGACGGCGCGGTAGACTTCTCTGGTCGCGGCAATTAGGCCGCCACGGAACGGAAGGGCACATTTGATGACGACCAAGACCGCAACCCAGACGACGACCTGCCCGGCCTGCAGCGGCGCCAGCGCGCCGTCGGCTGGTCACCCGTTCGTGCTGTCGTGCACGAGCTGCGGCGCGGTCTACACGGATCGCGGCGTCGCGATCGGGGTCAGCGTTGCGCGGCAGTTCGTCGCGGTCGCCGAGCCGATGCTGGCGAATGCCGGCGCGGCGGGGCAGAGATTCTTCGACTTCGTGCTGGTGACGGATGCGGGTCGCCAGCGGATCCACGGCTGGGCGGATCGCGCGACGCGGAGGGTAGTGCAATGGGGATGACAGACCTGGAGCGGCTGCTGCGCCAGAGGGCCAGGACGTGGGGGCGTTTGGCAGAGCAGCACGTCGGAAACGCGCGACTGTTCGCGGTGCAGCTCCGGCTGCGCCGCACGCTGAACGCGGAGATCCCGTCGGCGGCGCTCGACGAGCAGCCGCTGCTCGATCTGATCGAGCGCGCGGGTGAGGGGGCCAAGCAGTGCGCGATCGAGGCAGTGCGGGCGGCCAGGCAGAGCGAGGGCTTCGCGTCGCTGGTGACCGAATGACGCGCGCGGAGTTCGTCGCGTGGCTGGAGCGGACGCTGCCGGCGGACGGGGTGATCGACTCGATCGAGATCGGGATCGCGGCGCAGGTCGCCAGTCCGGGGCAGCTCGTCGCCGAGCAGGGCGTCAATGACGATCTGCCGGCGGCCTGGGGAATTCGCCAGCGCATGTTTTTACAGACCGAGACGCGCGAGGAGCTGCTCGACCAGCTCGGGCCGGTGGCGCCGGTGGCCGAGGAGTTGTTACGCCGGATGCATCGGGCACGGGCTGGGGAGCATGGGGCAGGGGAAGCAAGACTTGACTTCCCAGCTTTCCCTGCCAATCGAGTCTTGCGCGAGGGCGATCAGCCGTGCGAGATCTGCGGAAGCGGGCCAGGCGATCACGGGACCAGAGACCACGAGTACAAGCGGCCACGGTGGGGTGTATGACTGGGGTCGTGCGCCCAGAAGTGCAGATCGCTGGGCCGATGCTCGTCGACGCGCTGAAGACCTTCAGCACCGCGGCGGATCATGCCTTCGCCAACCTGGGGCATCCAACGACCTGCGGCGGCTGCGGGCGTCCGCGGTATACGCATCCTGGGAGTCAGCGCGCCAGCGGGTCTTCAGGGAATGAGCGGACAGCGCAGGGGAAGAACGGCTAGACTGTAGGGACAGGAGAGACGCACACCATGAGCGACAGCACACATACGCAACAGCCGGGACCAGATGCAGGCGCGATCGCGCGCCGGGACGGGCCCGGGGCGGTCCAGACCCTGGAGGCATCGCGGCAGACGACGGTCTCGCTGGCGCTGGCCGGCCTGGTGCCCGGCACGATCGGGGAGGCGATGACGCTGGCGACGGCGCTCTCGAAGTCGCGCGCTATTCCATTCAGCTACCGCAGCGCGCCGGATACGGTGCTGACGGCGATTCTGGCCGGCATCGAGATCGGGCTGACGCCGATCCGGGCGCTCAATTCGTTCGTGGTGATCAGCGGCAATCTCTCGATGAAAGCGGACCTGGTGCTGGCGGTCGTGCGCAAGTCGGGGCTGCTGGAGTTCTACGCGGAGGGCTTCGAGCGGTGGCAGAAGACCGACGCTGACCTGGAGAAGCGGCTGGCGGCGCGCGCGGTCACGGGCGGCGCAGGGATGGCGGTCGACGCGGCGCAGGTCTGGGCGGCGGGCGTGGCGGCGGAGATTCGCGCGGCGGCCGGCTACGCGATGGACCTGTCCCGGGAGTATGGATGGTGCATCATGCGGCGCCGCGGGGAGGGCGACACGGTGCGGACGTTCTCCTGGGCGGACGCGGACCGGATCCAGGTGCCGCGGAAGGAAAAGGGCAAGGGACAGCGGCCCGGCGGCGGGGTTGAGGTCGAAGACGAGGACGACGAGGCGCCGCCGGCTGACGGTGCGGCGGTCGGGCGGTACATGCCGCTGCACCAGAAGCACAACTACCGGCACTTCCCGCAGGACATGTATCCGCGGCGCGCGCGGGTGCGGGCGGCCAATCAGGGATTCTCGGACGTGATCGCTGGCATCCCGGCGACGGAGAGCCTGGAGCATGGCCAGGTAATCGAGGGCGAGCTGGTGCGGTCGACGGCGACGTCTGGAGAAGTGATCGAGGCGTCGGATCAGCTCATCGACGAGATGGTTGGCAACGATCCAGAGGTCGCGGGGCGCATCGTCGCCGGCTTCGAGCAGCTCGAAATGAACGAGGCGCAGAAGCTCCAGCGGCTGCGGGAGTTCAAGAACGATCCGCCGAAACTGCTGGAGTGGCTCAAGGGGGAATTCGTCCAGCGGTCGAGCGGGGGGCAGCGCCATGTTGCCAAACCCGAGCCGCCGGACCGTGAGTCGTCGCGCTCGTCGCGGAAGAAACCGCAGCCGAAGATCCGCGGGAAGGTGACCAAGTCACCGCCGCCTGCGCCGGTCCAGCCGGCCACCAGTGAGACGAAGCACGAGCCCAAGCAGGAACCGGCGCCGAGCCCGGAGCCGCCGAAGCCGGATCTACCGACGGATCCGGCCAAGCGGGCGACCGGGTTTACGGGGTCATTCTGAAATGCCGCGGCCGAAGGAGCTGGCGCTCGGGGAGCTGATCGAGGTGTGGGTCACGTCGATCACGCGCTACCTGGCGGGGGAGACGATCTGCGCCTGGCAGCCCTGGGCGCAGGCGCGGTTCTGGTTCAACAAAGGCGGCAAACGCTTCGACAAAGCGGGCTGGACGGCAACCCATACCGCGATGGTGCGACGGCGCCGGGAGGAGCTGGAGGCGGCCGGCTGGATCGTGACGGAGGAAGACCAGAACCGGTTTCGTGTGGGGCGCCAGGTGGCGGTCCTAGTCGGCAAGATCGACCTGATCGGTCGTCGGCAGACTGGAGAGGGGGGCCGCCTTCAGGCATGGGTCGAGGACTGCAAGACCGGGGACGAGCGGCCCGAACACTGGTGGCAGGTCTTGATCTACATGCTGGCGGCGCCGCTGTTTTTCCCGGACCTGAAGGGGGCCGAGATCACGGGGGCCGTGACCTACCAGGAGGGCGACACGACCACGATCGCGCAGGACGAGCTGACGCCGGAGCGCGTCCAGGCGATCGTCGGGGCGGTGCGGATGGTGGCTGGCGCCAAGCCGGCGCGGGCCCCGAGCGTCCGCGGGTGCAAGTTCTGCGACATCACGGCCAAGGACTGCAGTGACCGGATCGATACGCCGGAGCCTGTGCCGGCCGACGCTGGGGGGCTGTTCTGAATGCCGGTCGTGTTGTTGTGCACGAGCTGTCAGGCTGCGCTGGCGTCCAGCTCTGGAGACGCGGTGCAGGTAACCGTCGACGCGGTGCTCGAACACTGGCGCCGGGCGCATCCGCAGGAGCTGCACGAAAAAATGCAGGAGCTGGAGTATGGGGCACCGGTGGATTCAATGCTTGCCAGGGTAGGGAAGACTGGGGGAGAATCGGCGCGCGATGGGAATTGAACGGCGGAGCGACGTCGAGGCGTTCGGCTGTCCTTACCGGTACCAGAAACTGGTCCTGGAGGGCGTCGACGACACGAGCGAGGAAGCGGTCCGCGGGCGGGCTGTGCACGTCGCGCTCTACCTGTACATCGTGCTGCTGGTCAATCATCGGGTCGACCAGGATCACGAGCTGGCGCGCGAGGCGTTCGTCCAGGGGTTGGCTATCTCGCCGGTGCCGGACCGGGTGATCGACGACTGCGAAAAGCTGTTCTTCCGGTTCGTCGAGTACTTCGAGCTGGACCAGCGCGCGTATCACTCGGCGGAGGATATCTTTCAGACGATTGACGGCCGGCGCTTCCGTCCGGACCTGCTGTACATTCGGCCGCAAGAGGTCGAGATCGTCGACTTCAAGACGCATTACAAGGCGTTGACGAAGGCGCAGGCGCGCCGGGAGCTACAGCTCCGGTGGTACCTGACGCAGGCGCTCAAGGCGTTCCCAAACTTCCCGGCGTACCGGTTTACGTTCTGGTTCATCCGGTTGAACGTGGTCGTATCGCTGGTCTTCACGCCGGAGGAGATCGAGCAGTTCGCGCCGGGTGTCGACGCGCAGGTCGCGGCGATCACGCGGGCGGAGGAGCAGAAGGCTTTCCCGGCGCTGCCCGGCGCGCACTGCACGCTGTGCCGGCTCAATTGCCCGGTGCTTGACCAGGTGGATCGCCTGCAGGGGCGGGTGCATAACCTGGCGGAGGCGCAGGCAGCCGGCGGGGAGATCCTGGCGCTGGAGCAGCGGCTCAAGGCGAAAAAGAAAGCCCTGGCCGGCTGGTGTCAGACGGAGGGCCCGGTCCATGTCGGGGGTCAGACGTTCGCGTATCGCGGCGCCACAGGGACAAGCTACCCAGTCCGAGACGCGGCGCTCGCGCTCGGATCAGGTGAGACGGCGGAGGATGCGTTGGCGGACGGAATCGCGGCGCTCGACGAGGCGGGTCTGACGGTGACGCGCCCGATGGTGGACAAGGCGATCGAGGAGACCAGCGGCGCCGTCGACGAGAAGCTGCTGGCGGGTGTCGTCATCGCAAAGACGACGTATCGACTCGGGCACCAGAAGACCGGGGAAGTGCATCCCGATGGGGCGATCGACGTCCTAGCGGCGCGCCTGGCGGATGATGAAGGCGAGTAATCCGTCGGCCTGGGCGCCGGGATGGATCGCTGGCAAGTGCCGCTGTGGCGCGCTGTTGACCGTACCGACAGCCTGGACGGCCTGGATCTGTTGCCGATGCGGCTGGCTGCATCGCCGGACCGGGTGACCCGGTGCCGCCGCTCGACGCTGCGGCGTTTCTGACCCGGGCCAAGCTGCGGAGCGGTGGCGCCTGGGCGAGCTGGAAGCTGGCGATCTATCTGGAGCCCTGCGTCTACTGTGGCCGGATGCCGAACCATGACGGCACGCGGGAACACCTGACGCCGATCGTCGCTGGGGGCGGTAACGATTGGGAGAACTTGGCGCCGGCTTGCCAGGCGTGCAACAGCCGGCGCGGGCATGGGTCAATCCTGCTGTTCCTGGTCAAGCGGCGCGGCTGGCTGATGAATCGCCGTTACCACGCCCGCGCCGCGGCCGAGATCAAGCTCCGGAGGAAATACGGGAAGTGGCTTCCCAAATATAACCGAATATGCTACGCTCTACCCGTTTCGATGACACAAACAGAAAGGGCACGCACGCACACCATGCGCATACTGGCGATCGATCTGACAAACTTCGGCTGTTTCCAGTCGTTCCGGCTGGCGTTCACGGAGCCGCGGACGTTGATCCTTGGCCCCAACGGGATCGGTAAGTCGACCATCCTGGACGCGATCGCGCTCTGTCTGCTCGGGCGGTGCCGCGGGACGGACGCGCGCGGCGCCGGTCAGGCGCGGCTGGTGGGCGCTGGCGGGACGTCGGCGCGGCTGAAGCTGGAGACGAGCTTCGGGGAGATCCTGCGGGAGATCACGCCGAAGGGGAACAGCGCCAACATGAGCCCGCAGGCGATCGCCGACAAGCTCGGGGTAACCGACGGCATGATCGAGGCGCTGGTCTACGGCCAGACGTTCTTCGAGCACGATCACGCGGCCGCGTCGGCAATGCTCCTGCGGCTGCTGAAGGTGCAGGCGACGCCGGAGGAGCTGCCCGGTTGCGGGGTGACCGAGCCGATCGACTTCGAGAAGATGGTCGCGCTGTATGACGAAGCCTACAAGGCCCGGCCGATGCTCAAGCGCACCAGGGACGCCATCCAGGTGCCGGCGTTGCCGTCGGTCGTGCCGTTCGTCTCCGAGGGCGCAGAAGCCAGTCTGGCGAGCCAGCGGGAATCACTGCAGGCGCTCGACGAGCGCATTGGCGGGCTCGACTCGACGCGTAAGCGGCTGACGGCGGACATCGCCACGGCGGCCGCGGAGCAGGCGGGTGACTCGCTGGAGAAGCGGCGCGGCAAGCTCGAAACGCTCCAGGGTCTCCTGGAGGAATCGATCGCGGCGGAGGCGAAGGCCAGCGCGGCGCTACAGGCGCACCGCACGCAGGCGCCAGCCTTCGAGGTCAAGCAGGCGCAGGACACACAGTCCCAGCGGTCGGCGCTGGTGCTGCGCATCATCGATCACAACCCAGAGCGGGGCTGCGTGCTCGATGCCGGCATCCCGTGCCTGACGTCGGCGGCGAAGTTCGGCGGCTACGTCGAGGGCTTGAAGGCGCAGAACCTGGAGCTGCAGCACCGGATCGATGATGCGCAGATCTGGGCGAGCCAACTCGTCGAGTTGGAGACGACGCACCGGCAGACGGTCCGAGACGTCGAGTACTCGCGCAACCGGTTCGACGAGGCGGCCGCGTCGGTGCAGGCCTATGAGACGGCGGTCTCGACACTGCACGGACGGCAGGAGGCGGCCGCCGAAACCGATCAGGCGCTGGCGAATAGCCGGGAGTCGCGGGCGGCGCGCCAGGCGCAGATTGACGCGCTCGACGAGCAGGTCAAGGCGGCGTCGGCCTACCAGTCGATCAAAGCGGTCCGCGACCGGATGCAAACGGCGTATGACGCGGCGGCCAAGGACGTCGAGGCATGCGAGGCCAAGGTCAAGCTACTGGGCCCGAAAGGGGTCAGGCTGACCAAGTTGACGTCGGCGCTGGATACGTTTCACGAGGCGATCAATGCGCGGCTGCAGCCGTTCGGGTTCCAGCTCGCGTTCCAGGTCGATCCGTGGGAGGTACAGGTCGCGCACGGCGGCACGGTGACGCCGTTCGAGCGGCTCTCGAAGGGGGAGCGGGCCTGGACCGCGGCGGCGTTTCAGCTCGCGCTGGCGGAAGTCTCTGGGCTCGGCTTCTGCTGCATCGACGACCTGGAGGCGGTCGTCAACCATTCGACCTGGCTGCAGGCGCGCAAGCTCCTGACGGGCATGATCATGTCGGCCGCTGTCGGACAGGTGGTCATCGCGATGGCGAAGGGGGATCAGGACGGAGCGGACCCGCAAGGCGCAGGCCTGCAGGTTGTGCGGATGGACCGTGGTCGGGCGGCGGTCGCCTGACGCGGAAAAGGTGGTCAGTTTGACGGACCGAGGGATGGGGCATGAGTGACAACGGAACGGGAGTAGAGCCAGTGCGGACGGCCAGGGGTCCAGTCGAAGGGATCAGGGCCAAGCTTCGGGAGGAGCGGATCCGGCTGCGCCTGGATTGGCAACGCTGGGCTAAGCTGCTCGGGGTGAGCTTCGGCGGGCTGTACAAGATCGCGGGGCCCAGCGGGACGACTATTCCGCAGGCGACGCGCGCCGCGGAGTTGGAGGAGCAGCTCAAGGCCAGCGCCCAGATGACGCCGGAGGACGCGGTCACGGCGATCGCAGGTCGTCTCACGGCCAGCGCATTTGTCAGGGCTCGGCAGTCGTAATTACGTGAACCGTGCGCTGGTTCAAGGTCGATAGCGACTGGTCGGACGAAGATCGGATCGTTCGCATCCTGGAGCGCATGGAGCAGGCGGCCGAGAGTGGCGTCGGCGCCGGTCCGCCGGAGGAATGGGTCCAAGCGGTGACGCATGGCGTCCTGGTCGACCTGTGGGCGTTGGCGGCGCGGCAGGAGGGCGCCAGGTTGCCGGGCTACATGGAGGAGCGCGAGGGGCGGCCGCTCAGCCTGGCGAAGATGGCCAAACACTGCGGGGTGCCGAGGGCCTTTGTCGAGCAGCTCTTGGAGGCTTGCGCGGCGGAGGGGCATATCAACGCGGAACGGTGGGCGGCCGAGCGGCTGGTCATCTTCCCGGGCATGATCAAGCGGGCCGACGTCTACACGCAGCGCCGGCTGCGGCGGGGAGAGGTCGACGAGCGGCCCGCGTCAGGTGCGGACACTGTGCGCACAGATCCGGTAGAGCCTGAGAAGTTACCTCTACCATCTGAAAGTACAAGCTCTCGTAAGAAAAAAGAAAAGGGGCCCGCGCTGCCGCTCGCTGGCGCGGACCAGGTCGAGGCGCTGGTCAAAGTGTGGAACGAGGGGACGACGCATCCGCTCCCGAAGGTCGACCTGGGGCGGTTGAGTGACAGCCGGCGGCGGACCTTCGCGCGGGAGCTGGTGCGGACGCCGAACCTGGACGACTGGCGGCAGGCGGTCGCCTGGTTGAATCGGCAGACCTGGTGCCGGCGGCCTGGGTTCCTGGCGGACGGGAAACCAAACACGCGCTACGAAGGGAAGCACCCGAATTTTACGGCGGATCTCGATTGGCTCTGCAAGGACGGGCGGCTGCAGAAGTCGCTGGAAAAACTCAAGGCAGAGGCGGCGCCGGCTGGCGCAACGGGGACGGAGAGGCGGAAGTATGGCGGCATCGGAAGCTGACCGACCAAAGGGCACGACCCCGGGGGAGATGTTCGTCAAGGCGCTCGACGAGGCGGCCGCGGCTCCGACACGTCAGGCGGAGATCGACGCGATCACGGAGCGGACGCGCCGGCTGGTCGAGCGGGTCGCAGGCGATGCCGATCCGCTGTCGACGTTGCGCCGGCCGTGTGGCGCCTGCGACGGCACGACGTGGGAGGAGTTCGTCGACGAGTCCGGGATCGCGCGGGCGCGCCGGTGCACGAGCTGTAGCGTCGGGCGCGTCGGTGATCCGGCAGGGACGCCGACGACGGCGGCCGGGTTGACGCTGGCGAGCTGGGCGCGGACGGGGCCACGGTTCGCGGACGACGACAACCGGGAGGCGTTGCACCATGCGGCCCTGTTCATCGAGCGACTGCACACGGGCCTGTATTTCTGGGGCGGCTGCGGAACGGGCAAGAGCGAGATTGCAGCCGCGATTCTGGGGACGACCTGGCGGACGCCTGGCGGGGACGCGGGCAGGTTCATCAGGTGCACGGACCTATTGCAGCGGCTGGTCGGGCAGTTCGACGACGACACAGATCGACGAGACCAAGCGTCCGCGTTGTTTCAGGAGTTGGAAACGGTTCCGGTGCTGGTGCTCGACGATCTGGGGGCGCAGAAGGGGAGCGACTACGCGCGGCGCATGCTCCAGGAGCTGTTCGATCGGCGCATCGATCGCCGGCATCGGACCATCTGGACGTCTAACTATCAACTAGACGAGCTGGTCGAACAGATGGGGGCCGGCGGCGATCGCCTAGTGAGCCGGATCGCAGGGCAGTGCAAGGTCGTCAAGTTAGATGGGAAGGACTGGCGGCTCCACGCGGCCCGCACACGGGACGGTCGACGATGAGCGAGCTGTACAAGGGACTGCATTTCGCAAAGGACGGCCAGACGCCGAAGCGCCGCCGGGCGGCCAGGCGTCGCCGAGAGCAGGCGACGCAGGCAGCGGTGAGGCCGGCGATTATCGATCGGCAGTTCCATCAGTGCATCGCGGTCGCGGTCAGCCCGGTCTGCGTCGGTGGGATCCATCATCCGCACCATGTGCGGCGCCAGTCGCACGGCGGAGAGGACACGGCAGACAACGAGGTCGGGGTCTGCCACGCCTGCCACGACGCGATCCATGCCGGCGACCTGCGCATCGAGTACGCGGGCGACAAACCGCGGGCAAACGAACCGGGCAATTTGCGGATCTGGTGGCGCGGCCGGCAGGCAGGGTATCTGCCGATCGTGTCCGGATACCGCACGCACGAGACAGACGGAGGGGCACAGCATGGGGGGCGTAGCAGCGGGGGCGATGGGCCCGGGGAAGCATCGGGGGACGGTCGCGCGACTGAACCCGGCCAAGGGGTTCGGGTTTGTGCGTGATGACCAGACCGGCAGCGAGTACTTTCTGCATGCGACGGGCGTCGTCGGGCGGCGGTTCGATCAGCTCGCCGAAGGGCACGCGATCGAGTTCGAGCTGGACGACTCGCACGACGCCATGAGCCGAGGCGGCCCACGGGCGGTCTCGGTCGTGAAGCTGTAAGCCGCACGCATCGACCCCGCTCCGATGCGCGCGCTGACGCTTCGCCAGCCCTGGGCGACGCTTGTCGTCCTGGGGGAAAAAGGGATTGAGACCCGCGGCTTTCGGCCGGTGACGGCGCTGGCCGTGGGCCAGTGGTTCGGCGTGCACGCCAGCCAGGCGCCGGTCGATATGCGCGCGACGGTCGCGCTGCGGACGTTCGAGCGCGCGCTGGCGCGGCACGGGTTCAACCAGTGGGCGGAGCTGCCACGAGGGGCGCTCCTGGGGTTCGCGCAGTATGCGGGCGCGGCGCGGACGGAGGAGCTACTCCGCGCGCGGGATCTGACGGACCGCGGCGACCAGGTTCGTCAGGCGCTGCGCGGCTGGCCTGTGCCGCTCTCGTATCAGGAGCAGTGCTTCGGCGACTACGGGGCCGACCGCTGGGGCTGGCGGCTGCCGGACGTGCGGCGGCTGCCGCTGCCGCTCCCGTGCCGGGGGAGTCAAGGGCTTTGGGAACTACCGGACGCGCTCAGGGTCGAGGCGCTGCGGCAGCTCGAACAGACGGGCGCGCCGCTCATCAGCAGGGAAGGGCACGCACATGGCGGATCAGCGTAGCGGCGGCATCTCATGGACGGAGGAGACCTGGAACCCAATTCGCGGCTGTCGGCGGGTGAACAAGGACTGTATTCACTGTTACGCGGAGACGGTCGCGGCGCGGTTCGACTTCGACGCAAATGACGGACACGTTGCGTCACAGCGGATCCGACCGCCTGGTCCCTACTTCGGCCTGATTACGAACGGGCGCTGGAACGGCACGATCCGCACGGTGCCGGAGCACCTGACCGACCCGTTACGATGGCGCCGGCCGCGGAAGGTCTTCGTAAATTCCATGTCGGATCTGTTCTTCGAAGACCTGCCATTCGAGGAGATCGATCGGATCTTTGCGGTGATGGCGCTGGCGCGCCGGCATACGTTCCAGGTGCTGACGAAGCGGCCGGCGCGGATGCTGGAGTACTTCCGCGACCCGACGACGTACCAACGGGTCCGGCGGCTGGTCGATGACAGCGACATTTCCCGGACCTGGTTCGCGGCGTTGACGAACGCCGAACAGGCGATGAAGCGCACGCAGTGGTATACGGAGCTGTCGCCGACCCGCTGGCCGCTGGAGAATGTCTGGCTGGGGGCGTCGATGGGGCACCAGAAGGCGGCGGACGAGTTCATGCCGGTCCTGGTAGACCTGGCGATCCTATTCGACCAGCGGGCCCAGCGGACGCCGGAGCTGGTGCTGCCGCCGCTCTGGGTCTCGGCCGAGCCGTTGATCGAGCCGCTGACGCTGGCCAAGGGGTCCTGGCTGCGCCATCTGGACTGGATTGTCGCGGGCGGGGAGAGTGGCGACGAGGCGCGGCCCTGTCATCCGGATTGGGTTAGGCTGTTGCGCGACGAGGCGCTGGAGCACGGGGTCGCGTTCCACTTTAAACAATGGGGACAGTGGTTTCCGCGGTTCGAGGGCGACGAGGCGCTCGGGGCGTCCGTCGGTCCGATTACACTCGACGGGCGCCAGGCCACGCTACTCAGAGATCCGCGGCCGGCGCTGCTGTTCGGAGTCGGAAAGAAAGCAGCCGGGAATACACTGGACGGCCGAGGCTGGGACGAGTATCCTACGGGTCGTAACGGGTAGATCGGCACATACGAGAGGAGCGAAGGAATGTTCTCAGCATCACGCAAGCAGCTCGCGCACGTCGACGGTGTGACGATCCGGCCCAAGGATCTCCGCCAGAAGGATCCCAACAACCTGATCGAGTTCGTGATTCGCATTCCCATCGACCGTGAGCTGGTCGACGAGATCATGCCGGCGCTCGCGCGCGACCTGTATGAGGACGACGGCAGCATGCGCCCAGAAGTGGGCGGGCTTTCGCCGGTCTTCACTCCGCCGCTGTCGATGCAGACCGTCACGGCGTTCGAGCATCCAGACTTGTCGGCCTTCGCGACCTACAGTAACGCCCAGATCCGCGACCCTTACATCAGCCGCGGGGCGGATGGTGAGTCGTTCGTACTGACGTTCAAGGTCGGCTGGATCTTCAAGGGCGTCAAGGCGGAGCTGGCGCTCATCTCGAAGATCAAGCGCGGCAGTCTGTATCTGAGCATGGCCCCGGAGCAGGGCGACCTGCTGGCGGATGAGCGCAAGACCGAGACCGGAGAGCCGGCGGCGGCGAAGACCGGCCCGAAGGCGGTCGAGAAGCCGAAGACGCGCCGCGGGCGGAAGCAGCCCGAGGCGGAGGCGCAGCAGCAGATCCAGGAAGGCCAGGCGCGCGCGGCCAACGACGACCATGCGGGCGACGCGATCGCGCCTGGTGAGGAGCTGCGGCCTGGCGTCGCAGCGATGTAGAACAGCTATCCCACCAAAGGGCCAAACCGAGAGATCGGGGACTGCGGGGGTAGTCGGCATGGTTCAACCTGCCGGGGAGCCTGCGAAGGGTGGATCGTCCGGAAGGCGCTGGCGCCAGGCGATGCCTGGGGAGCGCGGCAAGTGGCAACGTACCGCCTGGGCCCGTGTCGAGAGGCCGGCTAAGCCGGCAGCCGCTGATCGATCGGTGGGATACAAAGCAGGATCGGCCGCAGGCCGGGAGGCGGTTATCTCCCGGCTCCAGGATTCGCTGCAGTCCCTGAATCGACAGGGCACAGGGCAAAGTATCGGGTGTATCCGACGTCACCAGCCGAAAGGCCAGGGCGCGAACCTGCTGCAGCACTCAAGAACGGCGAGCACGCACACCGGCGGGGGAGCATGGCGCAGGGGAAGAAATTCTTTCGGAAGGTGCACCGGGCGGACGCCAATCAGCCGAAGCTGTTCCGATACGTGCGGGACTTCGGCGTCGCGGCGCGGTCGCTTACGCAGGTCGGCAACGGCTGCCCGGATTCGCTGATGGCGCTGCGGGCGCCGCATGCGGTCAACGTCCTGGTCGAGATCAAGAACCGGCACGCCAAGGGCGGCGCCGAGTTGAGGAAAGAACAGGAGGCATTCCTGCGGGACTGGCCAGGCCCAGTGGTCATCGCAGAAACTGGCGAGCAGGCGCTCAAGGCGGTCCTGGCCTACTCGGCGGCGGCTCACCCGGAATGGCTCGGGCTGGCGCGTCGGATTCTGAAGTCGTGGGACGGGGTCAAGGCCGATGAGATCGAGCAGCTCTCGCTGGCGATGCGTGGGTATCTGGCGCCGGCTGCGCCTGTGGTGGCTGGGGCTGGTCTGGAGCCTGGGAACGTGGGGCTCTGGTGAGATTCGACGTCGCGACGATTGATCCCCCGTGGCGCTTCAACAACATCAAGACCGGCGGGAGTTTCAAGAGCGGGGCCGAGCAGGTCTACACGACGCAGGACGAGAATGAGGGCCGATCGACGATGGCGCTGGAGGAGATCAAGGCGCTCCCGATCCAGACCGTCCTGGAAGACAACGCGATCGCTGGGGTCTGGGTACCGACGGCGCTGAAGTTCTCGCACGCGTACCCATGCCTGCGGGCCTGGGAGTTGACCTATCGGACGACCTGGTACTGGCGTAAAACCAGGATGGGGATGGGATTCTGGGGCCGGAACATCGTCGAGGAGTTCCTGATTTGCACACGAGGGCACGTCACACCACCGGCGCTGGCGGCAGGGTTTACGGGCACGCCGAATGCAGTCGAGGCGCCGGAGACTGGGAACGTGACCTGGTTTGATGACCCGGACATGGCGGTCGCGATGCACGCGCGCGGGTGGGCGGTCGGATTCGGGACCGGTCCGCACGGCGAGCGGTTCTGGTCGGAGCCGGTCGAGCCGATGCTCGATCGGACGCTATGGGTTACCGTGCCGGCTGGTGAGCACTCGCGCAAACCGGCCATCTTTCGGACGATGCTGGAGCAGGCGACCAAGGGGATCGCGCACGAGTCGCGCCGGCATCAGGTCGAGATCTTTGCTCGGGAGCTGGTCCCGGGCTGGACGGGCATCGGAAACGACGTGTGTCCAGGGGAGGACATTCGCACGTCGATCCGACGCCTGTATCTAACAGACCAGCAGGAGAATGTAACGGCATGAAAACACGATCAATCGTCGGAGTCAATGCGGCGCTGTTGCTGGCGGTGCTTGCGGTAGGGTGCAGCGAAGGGGCATTCCAGAGCCCAACCAGTCCGGGGGCGACGGGTGGCGGCGGCGCACCGGTCACGATGTCGACAACCAACGCGCCTGGCGGGATCCCGGTGCCGGTCAATCCCGCGGGCCGAAGCTGTCCGATGGAAGCGCCATCGTTCCGGGTCGAGATCAGCTCGGCGGGACACATTGATTTTGACTGGGGCCACAATCCCGCAGCGGCCCAGGTGCGCATCGAATACCGGCGCCGGGACCATGGCGGCGCTGGGCCGCTGGTGGTCATTCGGGAGCTGGAGGAGCGGCCAGGTCCGGCGAGCGGCAACGGCTCGGTTCTGCATCATCTTGAGCGGGGGATCGTCGAGGGGGTGTACGACGGCACGATCGCCTACGAGCTGGGCGGCGATTGCGGCGGCGCGCTCTCGAAGGCGTCGAGCTTTACTGTCGGCTGGACCAAGCCGGTGCCCGTCACGCCGACCTGGAAGGATTGACGGCGGCGCGTCTAACGGAATAGCAACCGGGCGCGGGCAACAGGTGGCCGCGTCCGGGTCGGTTCACATTCAACCGAAAGGACACACAACAATGCGGAGCTTTCTTGGATCGTGGCGCTGGGGCCCGGCCCTGGTGCTGCTGATACTGCTGATGCTGGTCGGGCTGCTGCCAGGCGTGGCGTTCGCGCAGAACCCATGCACGGACGGCACGGCGCCGGCCATCGCGATCGCGCCGACGAAGATCACGGCGACCCTACCTGACCAGACAAAGATCGGTCTCGATGGCGTACCGGTCGTCGCATCCTATGACCTTGGAGTGTTTGGCCAGGGTGTGCCGGCGACTGGGTCTCCTATCTCGATGTTGAGCATTCCGCGGGCGAGTTTCACGTCTGTAGGGGTCGCAACAGCGCCGGACTGCTACCAACTGACGACGCTTCCGACGGAGATCTTGGGAGTGCCCAAGGGCACGGCGTTCGCGGTCGGCCTTCGAACGAAGGCCCCGGATGGGTTCGCGACGGCCTGGGTCCTGTCGAACCCTTTCGGGTTTCCGGCTGCTCTGGGGCTTCCGGGAGCAGTGCGGGTGCTGAGATAGGGCAGTATGACCGAGCCAATTGGGCTGAGACGGTCGCGGTCTCGGAGCTGAATGGCAAGGCCGCGGAGGGCTGGGAGCTGGCCGCGGGCGCCAGGGCGAACAATCGCTGGCATGTTCTGCTCATTTGTCGGGGGCTGTGAAAGGGCACGCACACGATGGAAACCAAAGCACAGACACGGGGGAGCGGCGCCAGGCCGGCTCCCCCGACTTGTCTCCAGTGCACAACGCAACCGGTCAAGCGGATCCGGCCGTCGGCGCCTGTCGGGAAGGGCGGGGCGCGCATCGTTGACGGCGTGCGCTGGGCGCACTACTGCGGGCGCCGGTGCGCCGGGCGAGCCGTTGGCGCGATGACGCTCGATACAGGCGATGCACTGGCGCGTCTGCAGCGGGGGCGGCAGTCACAGATCCGGGAGGCAGGGGCGCGCGTGTTGGCCAGGCTGCAGGCCGACTTGCGCAAGGCGACGCGGCCGGATGGACTCGTCAGCCCGGCCGACCTACTGCCGGCGATCCGGCGGGAGCTGCGACGGGCAAAGGCGAGGGCCTATATGGCTGGCCGAGACTCGGTGATCCGCCGCTGGGCGCGCGCGGAGTCGCCAACGGTCCGGGGGCTCATCGAGCGAGCGGTCGAAACGATCGAACAGGAGGAGGGGACCAGATGGAGCACTTCAACAAACTGACCCCGGCACAGGCGGAGGCGATCCATTGTCTCCAGGAGGAGGAGGGAGAGCTGTTGCAGGCACTCGGAAAGGTCACGCGGCACGGCTGGGACAGTCGGTATATCGTCGAAGGGGTGCCAGTCGACAACATGGGCGATGTTGAACGAGAAGCCGGGCACGTTCTGGCCTGGTTGGCTGTCTTGACCATGACGACTATCCGCGGTGCTGCGATTCGTCATGCGGCCGAGGAAAAGCTGGAGAAGCTGCTGGGTCCTGGGAGCGACTTGATTCATCACGTCCCGTCTTCGGTGCTGCGCGATGCCTTGGCCTACTTGAGGGAGCCGAGACCGTTGGGGCTGCGGTAATGCCACGGGCAGGGATAGGCGGCGTAATTGCGCGGCGAGTAGAGGCCGCACGACCGATGCAAGCAACGACGGACAAGAAAGCGCGTTTCGTTCGGGAGCTGGCCGTATTCCTGGTCGCCAGTCAGGCCAGGCAGAGCATCGATCTGCAGATGCGAAAGCCGCACGCGGTCGAGTGGGCCGCCTTGCGGGCGACGACTCCGCTCCGCGGATACCCATCCGTCGACGAGGCCGAGAAGGTGCTGGCGGAGTTCCTTCGATGAGCATGGTCAGGCATTTGGGCCGGGCCTGGGACCGTGACGGTGCGGCCAGTCTAGCGGTCGCGCGCGCGGCCTTCGTTGATGCGCGGCCGCAGCTCGATGAGCAGGCGCGGGAGCGCGCGATCGCGGCCCTGCCTGTCGTGATCTGGCGTGGCCGCAGGCTGCACACAATTCGCTGCCGCGGGGAGTTCGGGAAGGGGCCGCACGACGTCAACGTCCCGGAGTCGATTCTCTGGGCGCTGATCTCGCTGGAGCGGTTCTATTGCCCATTTCATCGGTGAGAGAACGGAAGGAAAGAAAGTAGTTGACGCGGGCAATGTGACTGGGGCACAGTAGGGCCCGGCACGCACGCACGGGGAGGGCACGCACGAAGTGGCAATCTGCCAAGCGAACGCACCGGGACGGAACCGACCCATTTCCCAACAGCAGAAGTGCGGAGCCCTGGCCGAGCCTGGACAGGTCTACTGCGCTGGGCACCTGAAGCTGTACGGCGCGAAACGGTGCGCCTGCGGGAAGGGCTGGTTTAGCGGCGGCGTGGGTGCGACGATCGGGGGGCTGATCGTTGCCTGCCAGCATTGCCACGGCTGGGCGCCATGACGACGCGCCGGCTCCCCTACGTCAGCAGCTCGGCGCACTTCAGTCCGGACCGTGTGCACCGGTATTCGCTCATTCGAGGGTTGTCGCTGCCGGTCAGTCTCATCGAGCACTGTACGCATGAGCCCGCGGCCGGAGGCGTCGTCCTGTTCGCAGGGTTGAATCCGTCGAAGGCGGACGAGCACGTCGACGATCCGACCTGCCGGCGGGAAGCGACCTACGCGCGGGCCTGGGGGTTCGACGTCTACCGCAAGGGCAACCTGTTCGCGCTGCGATCGACCGATCCGCGCGCGCTGTTCGATCACGCGGATCCCTACGGGCCAGAAAACGAGCTGCACGTTCGGGCGCTCATATGGGGGGCGCGTCTGGTGATCTGTGCCTGGGGAAACGACGGCCCGAAGACGGAGCGTCGGCGCGCGATCGAGCGGCTGCTGGTGCAGCATCCTAAATCGGCCTACCTGAAACGCAACAAGGACGGGAGTCCTGGGCATCC
>Ga0070707_100000167_pt1 | contig 63391 bp, 52 predicted proteins | sample KBSK5502metaG_FD_65468 | JGI IMG/M metagenome (GOLD analysis project Ga0070707, IMG submission 65468) | Corn, switchgrass and miscanthus rhizosphere microbial communities from Kellogg Biological Station, Michigan, USA - KBS K5-50-2 metaG | ecosystem: Host-associated > Plants > Roots >... | reverse complement strand
GTTTTGTTTGTTGGCTAAAAAACGTTGCGCAAAGACCTCACCACGCCCGGCCGGTAAGAGGGCAACGATCTGACCTGATGGGCCGGCTGCGTGTGCTACGGCTGCAAGTGTGGGCACGCCGGCACAAAACCTGCCGACGGACATCGCGAATGACTTGATCGTGGCCAGACCAATTCGCAAACCGGTAAAGCTGCCAGGTCCTGCGGCCGCGGCGAACAAGTCAACATCATTCAGCTGCGCTCCGATGTCTTTCAGACACGCGTCGACATTTGCAATCAGGTCGATCGAATGTGATGCCGTGGCATCTCCGCTCTGGAGAGCCAGAACTTCGCCGGCACGCGCTAACGCGACACTGCCGGCGCGCGTGGCCGTATCGATGGCCAGAATCAAAGGGTCCCTGAAGTTTGACATCTCGCTCGTAACAGAAATTTGACGGTCGTCGTTTGACACTGAACGCCAGCGGGCGCAATGATCTTAAAACACACAACTGCTTCTGGTGCAAAGGGCGAGGTCAGTTGTCTCAGATACAAATATGCGAATTGGAATCATGACAGCGGGCGGCGATTGCCCCGGTCTAAACGCCGCAATTCGGGCCATCGTGCGGCGCGCTAATGCGGACAAAGTTCAAGTTCTTGGAATTAGAAATGGCTGGCTGGGGTTGATCGATAATGATGTAATCGAACTCGACCGCGCTTCGGTTAATGGCATCCTGCCCCGAGGCGGCACAATTCTCGGCACTTCCCGTTCTAATCCACTCGAAAACAAAAACTCGATTGAGCGTCTGAAGGAACATTTTCAGTTACACAGGCTGACCGGCTTGATCATAGTTGGCGGCGAAGGCTCTCTTTCGGCGGCTCGGGATCTCTGGCGCGATCATCAAGTGCAGTTAGTCGGGATTCCAAAAACGATCGACAACGATATTAGGGGGACGGATTTCACGTTTGGCTTTGATACAGCCGTCTCGATCGTCACCGACGCTGTTGACCGGCTGCATTCCACCGCCGAGTCACATCATCGCGTGATGGTGGTGGAAGTCATGGGCCGCCACACCGGGTGGATTGCGGCGTACGGCGGGATCGCCGGCGGCGCGGATGTCATTTTAGTTCCCGAACATCCCTTCAGAATCTCTCGGGTCTGCGACCTGTTAGCAAATCGCAAAGGCGAAGGCCGTGCGTTCTCGATTGTGGTGGTCGCCGAGGACGCTCATCCGCATCCGGACGAAGCGTTTCTGAGTGCCGACCAATGCGATGCGATTTACCGCCACCATCACCTCGGAGGAATCGGCGAAGCTCTGGCTAATGAAATTGAACGCTGCACTGACATTCAAACTCGAGTGACGAAGCTCGGTTATGTGCAGCGAGGAGGCTCGCCAACCGCATTCGATCGAATCCTGGCTACCAGGTTTGGAATCAAGGCTTACGAAATGACACGCCAGGGAGAGTGGGGCCGAATGGCGGCGTTGCAAGGCAATCGGATCGTCAGCGTGCCGCTCGAGGAAGCTGTCGGAGAGCTGAAGCGGCTCGACGAAGAAATCTATCGCATCGCGGAAATTTTCTTTGGGTAAGGCAACCATGCCTGCAAGCATGATCGCTTTGATCGGCACAGGTTTTGAGTCGAGCGTGATTCGCCCGTGGTCTTAGAAGGGTGACCGCTCCGGCAATCGCCAAACAAACTTCACCGTGCGAGCCGCCATCTCGCATAACTGGTAGGGTAAGCGAGAGCGATCATTGAATTTTCCGCCCATGTTTACGGTCGCTACGATGGCGTTAGGCCAGCGATTCGGAATCTCACGGATGAAGCTCGCCGGGTGGCGAAGATACCTGGCCATCATCGGAGGAGATTCATGCACTTCTGGAAAGGGCGCCTGCCATTGCCTAAGCACCGCCGGCACCAACCAGTCCGGGGTTTGCTTACTGCGGGCGGCGATCTCCTCAAAACGAATCTCCGCTCCGATTAACTGGTTTGCCAAAGCGATCGACGACAGAACCCAATTAGCGTGTCGTTTGTTTTTGCCCAGACACAGCCTCCAATCAAAATGCTCCGGCAATGATTCAAGTAACAGCCCCAAATCACAGAGCCACAGAGGCCGCCACGCGCCGTGCTTCAGGAAATGAATGGCCAGCAGCGCAAAGTGATCTTCCAATCGCAGCACACGCACATCCTCATCTCCGCAGCGCACCAATTCAGATCGTGAATACAGGTCTTCCGGGTCGCGATCGGCGAGTTCGAAAATACGCTTATGCAAATCGACCCAGCAATCGCGCGCCTCGTCACTGCTTAAGACTTGCTGCGCCGTTGTGTAGTCGCCTCGCCGGACGAACAGATCGATATCCCCGGAAGGTCGCAAACCCGGCTGGGAATAGAACCGTCCGATCGCCCAGCCTTTGATCAGAATCGGCTCGACCCCCGCGGCGCGCATCAGGCGAAAAACTCTTTGGACTTTGGTCTCGTGAATCCTGGCAAACAACGTCTGAAGGCGAAGGGCCTGGTGCATCAGTTCCCCGGAAGACGATCCACGCCACTTGGTATTTCGAATTCGCCACCAACCCAAACCCGCCGCACCTGACCTGTAGAGTAGCGGAGTCACCTCGTCGAGTTCTTTTGCGGAAAGCGTCAGCTCCGAAGTTGACGAATCACGCCAGGCCCCGCGAAGCACGGTTGAGACAAGCCTGCCAGAGACTAAAGCTGCGGACATCATCAAAGAGTTCCTGGACCCGTCACACTCGGCGTTACTGAACGCCCGCTTCCAGGTTGAAGGAATCAAGCCAAAGCCCACCGACAGCGGGACACGGATCGTTCGCACAGTTCTCGCGCAGGACTGTGACAAAAATCGCGCGGGTTGTGGAGTTAGTTGTCAGATCTACCGTGAACCGACGCCACCCGCCTTTGTCAGGAGCAAGCGACGGCGATTGCGCGAGTATGGGACTTTTTGGATCAGAGATATCATTGATGACGACGATTGGCGATGCCACCGAAACAAAGTCCTTCGATAACGCGGCAAAACTGATGCGGTAACGGGTCTGCGGCCGCACCATTATGAGCTGTGTGAGCAAGCGCGCGGCGGGATTTGAGTTTCCGCGAAACTCGATATGCAGACTGCGGCCGCCGCTATGCCGTTCACTCGTATCCACGGACATCTCGACGTTCGTAATACTCGCTATTTGCCATCCAAAGCCGGTTTGCCCGCTGGCCAGTAAGCCCTCAAAATCGCCGTCGACAAAAACACCAACCGGGTTTGTCGCGCCCACGCCGCGCATTCGAGCCCAAACCTGATAGGCATCATCGAACGCCCGGGCCTTCAGCAGTTCATCCAGCAGGGCTTCACCTTTTGCGCCGGCCGCACCTTTGGTCAGGAGAAATTGCTCAGCAGCAGCCGCACTTTGATTGTGTCTCGCAAAAAATAGGGCGAGCGCCAGGCGGGTTGAGTCGGTTTCAGGCTGTAAGACAGTGACGACGCTTGGCGCATCATGGCGATAGATACTCCAGGCGAGATCGATGGTGACCGGCAAAGTAGTCGGGTCACCTTGCGCCGCCTTGCGCAATTCAGAGAACGCCTCGTCGGTTCGGCCCATCCTGAGCAACAAATTTCCCAGTTGCCAACGCGGCTGGGCGTAGGTGGGCGCCAGCGCAGCCGCCTGCCGCAACGCGCGTAACGCTCCTTCACGGTCCCGGTCGGCATCGCGAGCAACTCCGAGAACCGTCCACAGGAAGTAATCGCGCGGACGCAATTGTACCGCCCGTTCGAACTCCATCCTGGCCTGCTCATGATTCTGGCTGCGTTGCATTATGTCTCCACGTGTGAAGTGCACTTCAGCGTCAGCGGGAGACAAACTCACGGCGCGATCGACGCCGCCCGGCTCGCCAGTCATTCGCCAATTACGACTCGCTGTGCGCGCGACTCCGATGCGCGCGGATTGCCACACTGCCCAGCCGCAAAGCGCGGCGCTAATGACGGCAATAATAGTCCGTCTGGCTGTTAAGTGATTTCCATTCATCGAAGCGGCTCGGTTAAGGAAAATGAATCGCCGGTGCCGAGAAAACGGCTAACAAAAAACCAGCCCTCACTCAAGAGGGCTGGCTAATGTCGGTTACGATGTTTTCTCTTGCTAAAAATCCGTTGTGCTTGAATCACCGCCGCGACTCAGCGCGACTGCCGGAATTACTACCGCCGGTATGATGATGCCGGTTATTTCAAGGGCGCTAAGTCCGGCGCCTTCGAATGGGCCGAACTGACCATTCGCCAGAAGACACCCACCAGCATTACGTTTCTTGGGGTCCGTCACATCGTGAATCGTATCGCTGGACACATCGGCTTCGCCGATATCGCCACCTTTCTTCTTAACCACCGAGCACCCACGGACCACCTTTACCTGAATGTTTCCATTTGCGTCAAAGCTCAACTCAATTTTCGAGTTGGGCCCGACTTCCACGGTGCCGGCTGCGCCGAGATCGATAACCGCGCTGACCTGATCGGGCGTCTCAATGGTGGTGCCGGTGAGAAGTGTCGTCCCGGTGCCGGTGTCGTTGCCGTTGATCTTGACCGGCTGGTTGTTTTTGGTCCGCAGCGTCGCGGTGATTGCCTGTTGAGGCGCAGGTGCAACAGTTGAGTTGGGCAAGCCCGCTTGCACATAGACTTGCGACAATCCAAAGGCTAGAAATACCGCTAGCGCCGTTAAGCCCTTCCCTCTTCTAGTAGCCATTGCGGTTACTCCTGTTTTGGTCTGACCCGAGATCCCTGTGTTGTACGGCTGATTTGACCCGGGAAGTTTACTTCCCTTGCCCGCAGACGTCAATTCTTTTCTCAGAGGTAAGCCTCAGGGGTCCGAGTTGGACTATTCGCTAATTAAGACGGCCTTTCGTAGACCGAGGTATTAGCTATTTTTTGACTGCGTTGTAGAGCTTCTGAGCCAGCGCCGGATCGAGTTTCTGCAGCATCGCAAAGTCGTGGGCCACGCCATTCTTATCGCCGAGACTGGCATAAACCAGGCCGCGACTGAAGTGAGCCTGCGCATGCGTGGGCTGCAATTTAATTGCCGCGTTCAGAGCGGCCAGGGCCTCCTGATATTTAGCTGCCTTGTAGTACGCGTTCCCCAAATTGTAGAACGCTTCAACGTTTGTGGGCTTCAAATTCGAAAGCTTCTTAAAAGCTTCCGCCGCCTGATCGAATTGTCCGGCGCGAAAACTGGCCACACCTAAATTGAAATAAGCGTCTTCGTAATCGGGTTTGAGTTCCGTCGCGCGCTTGAAGGATTCGGCGGACTCGGCAAAGCGGCCCACGTTAAAATAGGCTTTGCCAAGATTGTAATGAGCTGCCGTGTAATCCGGTTTTGATTGAACTGCCTGCTTCAGCAACTCAACCGCTTCAGCCGACCGGCCTGTCTTGTCCAGGACATAACCCAATCCGTTAAGGGCCTTCGCATACTTGCCGTCCAGTTTGATCGCTGCCTCGTATGCGGCGATGGCTTCAGGCTGGTTGCCGAGTTTGTCCTGCGCAAACGCCAGGTTATTGAAGATGGTTGCCAGCCCTGGCTTTAGGCGCGCTGCTTCTTTGAACGCTGCTACGGCATCTGCGAATCGTCCCAGGTTTGTCAGGGCTATCCCCATGTTGTTTTGCGCTTCGCCATAGTCGGCCTTGTTTTTGATCGCCTGCTGATATGCGTCGGCGGCTTCTTTGAATTTAGCCAACATCAAATACGAGTTGCCGAGGTTGTAATGGGCGTCAGCAAAGTCCGGCTGGAGTTTGACCGCCTGCTGAAAGGCGGTAGAGGCTTCACCATAGTGTTCCAGGGCGTACTGAGCCGCGCCAAGGTTGTTCTGTGTTTCCGCGTCACCCGGCTTCAACCGCAATGCCTGGGTAAAAGCATCGACGGCCTCTTTATACTTGCCGGCTTTGTATGACGCCGCGCCGAGGTTGTTATAGGCAAAGGCATCTGACGGACTCAGCTGGATAACTTTTCGCAGGGCGGCGATTGAATCCTCATAACGCGACAGGCGGTCGTACGCAAAAGCGAGATTGTTATAGGCGCTCACGTTGTCAGGCTGAATCTTCACCAGCCCTTCGTAAGCTTTCGCGGCTTCTTCGTACCGGCCCAGATTCAGGTAAGTATCGCCGAGGGCGGTAAGTGCTTCCGGCCAATTCGGCTTCAGCGCCAGCGCGCGATTGAGGGCTGCCGCAGCTTCGTCATACTTCTCCGTAGTATTGTACGCGATACCTAAATTGAAATGACTTTCCGCGTCGTCCGCTTTTGCTTTTACCGCTTGCTGAAAAGCCTCGATTGCCTCTTTGTTCTGGTTCAACGCCAGATACGTCGCGCCGAGGTTGTTGTACGTAAGTGCGTCGTTCGGTTTGAACGAGAGAGCTTTTTTGTACGACTCGATAGCCTTGGCGTACTGGCCGGCGTCGTACAAGGCGTTGCCTTCATTATTAAGTTTGTCGGATTTCTCATCGTTTGAAGGTTCTTTGGGTGTCGGCTCAGGCTCTGTAACGCCTCCTTCACGCGGCGGCCTCGGTGGCCGGTTGCGCGCGATCTCAGTTGGCTCCGTCGGTTTGCGCGGTGCCCGATGCTTGACGACCAGCATGCTGGCGCCGCCGGCGAGATCGCGCACGCGGGGTGGTCGTTTGAAGACCACCGACGCGCCGCCCATGATGTCCTGGCCGACGAGAGCGCTGGCCCCACCGGCAAGGTCCTGGGGCCAGCCAAAAAGGCTTTCGCCCAGCAGCGTCAGCGTCAGGCATATCGCCAGGCGGCCGAGGTTAAGTTTGCTTCTCTTCAAAATAGAACCTGCAACAGAGACGGACACAACACGTCCTTAGTTGAACGCCGAAATTAGATGCGCTTGCGTGGGTTTAGGATATTCCATTTTGCCAATCTTTAACCGGACTTCGGACGGTAACGCCTGGTGTGGGGGATCTTCTTGAGACTAATGATCGCCAACAGCGCCACAAATACCAGTCCGTTGATTGGAACGTGCAATCCGAAATCAACGATGCTGTGAACCCCAACTCCGGCAAGTCCGACCAGCGCTCCGAGTGAAGCCGCTCGCTGAAACCCCTCACTCTCGCGCAGATTCTCGCGAGCCTGCTTTATCAACGCTATGAAAAACCAGATAAGCAGCCCGGCGCCGATGATGCCTGCGCTCGCCAGGAGTTCCAAATACTCATTGTGAGCCTGTTGCGGCGTCGTCACCCCCGACGCCTCATGGTAGCGCGGAATTTCAGCCCAATAACCACCCAACCCCGCACCGGCGATCGGGTGTGCCCTGAACATCAACCAGCTTGCACGCCAGATGTCGCGTCGCCGGGCGCCTTCGTGTAGCTCAGTGCGATCGACTCGGGCGATTTCCGCGGCTGCACTTTCTACTCCCGTGACCAGTTGATCGCCGGAAAGCCAGGCAATGCCGGCCACGATCGTTGCCACCAAAACTCCAGCCATCACAATCTTAACCGGCAGCGATCGCGTCCAGGCAAATCGTGAAGGCACGGCCTCAGAGGTGTTTCCTGTCCTCTGCCTTCTGGAATTCACGAACAGCAAAACCGCAAAGACAAGCTGCGCGCTCATCGCCATCAATCCGCCGCGAGAGACAGACAAAACCAGGGCCGCCCACATAACCAGCAACGCCGCCAGATAGAGCGGGATTCGTTCCTTGTGCCGGGCCCGCATAAGAGCGACGCCGAGCACCAGACCCATCGCCATTTCCATCAAAAAGGAAAAATGATTTTTGTTGATGAACTGGGCAAAGCCGATTGACGGCCTGAGCCGCGGCAGAAAGAAGCCGGGCGTGTGCTGGAGGGCCTGACGAGCAATTCCGAATAGCGCGCTCATTATGGCGACGCCGATGATCGCGTGGACCAGAATTCCCAACCGGCTACGGCTCGAGGTGAAACGAATCAACAGAACTGCAGCCAGGATCAGTGCCGCGGTCCGCAACACAAAGATCCGGCTTTCGAAGGGATCGGCGCTCAGCGAAGTTCCCACGCTGGTGCCGGCTGCATCAACCTGCGACCAGACTAAGCTTTGCAGGATTGCCAGCCCGACCAGTGCAGCCATCGGTGCTATCAAGCGCAGCTTGACCGCGCCCCACGAACCGGTCAGGAAGCCTTGAATGATCCACAGCAGAGTAAGTAAGAACACTGAGCACTCGAGAATCGCTTTTGACCACGGAGCAACCGAACCATAAGGAATTGCGGTCAGCACGATCAGGACAATCAAGCCATAGAAGATCACCCGATCGAGAAGCGCAGACACACTGCCACTTTCGCGCGCTACTACTGAAGGCATCGAGCGTCTAACTGCCTCAGATTGAATAATAGATGAATCCAGGTGTCGTGCCGGCTCCGTTTTGAAGCACCGATCAGCCAGCGGTCGCAGAAAGTTTTCGCGGGGTGGAATCGGCGCCATTAACGGAAATTCGTTCCGCGGCCAGCGCCAAAGCCGGCTGGAAGACGGTAGTTAGATAGTTCACGTCAAACAGCAGCCCCTCAGAATCAAACGGACGATACAGGTTGACATAACCAAGCGAGCCCTGACTGTTCGCCAGGGGCAGACGCAGGGCCCAGAACCCATCTGAGCCCAGCACCTCGACGTTCTCAAAGTCTTCACGCTTCCAGGTCCAGTGAACCCGGCCGTCGCGAATCGTGGCGTGCTTCGTCGAGCCGTTTCCAGCGGCCGCGTCAAAGCCTCCCTCTTTCAGCTCTGCGTGTCCATTGCAGCTCAACTGCATGGTGGCACAGACAAACTCGCCCAGCGCCAGTACCTCGAGCATTCCATCCAACAGTTCGTCGAGCGTCGAGGCCGACGCGACTGCTTCTGAAGCCCTGCGCATGCGCAGGTTGTTCGTCGCGCGCGTCCGCCGATCTCCGATGTTTCGTTTGACGCTGGCCCGCAACTCATCGACCTCGTGGTATCGCAGATTTCCCAGCGCTATAACTACTGCTACGCCAACTACGAACAAGACCACCGCGGTCAGGCTGCTGCCGCTGTTAACGAACAACATGGCCAACAAACCAAATAACGCACTGACGCCGTACAGAACCAGTGCAACACGGCGCTGTGACCAGCCGCGGCGAAGCAGCATGTGGTGAATGTGTTCGCGGTCACCCTGAAAGATTGGTTTGCCACTCAGGAACCGGCGCGCTATGGCTACTCCTGTGTCAACGACCGGAAGGCCAAAGGCGAGAATGGGAATCGCGACCGCCACGGCAGTCGAGGCTTTCTGCGATCCCAGGATCGATAGCGCGGCCAGCGAAAACCCCACGAACAGTGAGCCTGAGTCGCCCAGGAAAATTGACGCGGGATTGAAGTTGTAACGCAGGAACCCTGCAAGCGCGCCGGTCAACACCAGCGCAGAGACCGCTACGATCGCTTTGCCCTGAAGCAGTGAGACGGCTAACAGGACCAGCGACGAAAAGAGCGCCGAGCCGGTAGCCAAACCGTCCACACCGTCAATTAGATTAAAAGCGTTGGCAATGCCCACGACCCAAACCATCGTCAGCAGAAATCCGACTACCGGATGAAGGCTGACGCTGCCGACAAAAGGAATTGAGAGCAGCTCGATTCTTCCGCCGAGTACGTAGAACAGCACCGTCACCGCGGCCAGGCCCGCGAATTTCACGGCTGCATTTGCCCCGCGCAAATCGTCATAAATGCCGAGCAGCAGAACCAGAAAACCGCAACCCAGAAATACGGCCAATCCCCGCAGTTCGGGCTTTAGGGCGTCCGTAAGCAGGTTATTAACGAGCGCCAGAAAAGACAGGGCAATGAGAATCGACAAATAGATCGCTACGCCGCCGAGACGCGGCACTGCTCTTTCATGCACACGTCGTCCGTCACCCGGCTCATCGACCAGCCGGTAGCGTTCGCACAAACGGCGGAGCCATGGGGTCAGAACCAACGCGGAGCCCGCTGCGATCAGGAATAAGACGAAATATGTTTTCACTTAGTAATAACTAAACCGATTGCAACTTCGCTCCGGCAGGCTCAGCCGGGTTGGTAGTTACTTCGGGACAGAGTGATTCAAGTTGAGCCACGAACCGTGGCAACAAAACGCTTCGCGAAAACTCCTGGGCCAGGGTCGTTGGTTGATGCGTCTCAAATCGATCATGTTTCCTGGCTTGCGCACTGATGAGTTCAACGACCCTTCTTACGTCACCGTGTGCCGCGTGCATTACCATACTTTGGTTAGAAAACTTCGCGTTGATATCGGACAGATGACTTTCGCCCGGACCGATGTAGAGAAAGGGAGTTCCAATCGCGAGAATGTTATAGATCTTGCACGGATGAACGATCCCGGCGAACGCGTTCCCCATTACGACAACGTGAAGGTCGGCAGCGGAAAGTAGCGCAGCCAGGTTTTCCCTGGGCTGATAAGGCAGGACGCGAATGTTGTTCAGAGCATTAGCGCGCGCGAAGTCTTTGACTCTACTGACCTCAGTGCCGCCCCCGGCAAAACAGAACACTACGTTGTCGCGCTCACGCAAATTCTTTGCTGCCTCCAAGAGCGTATCTAACGGATGACAAGGGCTGTGGTTGCCCGCATACATCACCACGAACTTTTCGCCGAATCCATGTTCCCGGCGAAACACTTCCCTACCTTTTACGTCGTAATGCACCAAATCATCGTGGGACCAGGGCGGGATTACCTCGATCTTCTCAGCCGTGATTTCTTTCCCGAGGATGCGCTGCTTCATGAATCGATCCAGCACCACGATCTTTTCCGAACGCTTCATGCTTGTTTTCAGCAGTGACGCGAGAAGCTTTGCCGCAATTGAATCCGACTTGAGCCAGCCGGCGGCAATTGCTTCGTCCGGATTAAGATCCATCACCCAAAAGACCAGTCTGCCGCCCTTGATTCGGGTAAACAGTGACGCCAGCCAGGAAATCAAAGGCGGCGAGGTCAGCGCAACGACGACGTCCTGTCGCGGTGTCAGCACCAAACGAAATGCCAGGGCCAGCAGAAAGCTCGCGAAGGTCAAAGCGCGTCGCCAGCGCGAATTCTTTTCGCCTGCAATCGCGGGCACTCGATGGATGTCGATGCCGTCGCGATGCTCCCGGCGCGGAAATTTCAGGCTGGAATTGTCATACCCGCGCCGGCCGGTTATGACTGTGACCTCATGGCCGCGTTCAGCCAGCCCGCGCGCCAAATCAGTTAGTTGTTGAGCCGTAGCCACAACATCCGGCCAGAAACACTGATTGAGCAAAAGAATTTTCATTGGTTAAAAGCCAGAGAGTTAGCCACAAAAAGGTGCAAAAAGCACAAGAGAAAAAACTCGCACCAGATCCTGTCGCCTTTGTTGTTTTGGGCCTTCTGTGCCTTTTTGCGGCTAATCAATTTCTTCGTACTGCGTGATTCCCTAAATACAAAACATCGATCCGCGTTTTCAGAAAGCAATCAATCGCGTCGCGCGGCGTGCAGACGATCGGCTGGTTCTCGTTGAACGAGGTATTCAGGACCACCGGAACGCCGGTTAGTTTGAAGAATTCTTCGATCAGTTGGTAGTAACGTGGGTTTACTTCGCGGGAAACGGTCTGTAGCCGCCCTGAACCATCGACGTGCGTCACGGCTGGAATTTCGGGGCGACGCTCCGGCCTGACTTGATAGACCATAAGCATCGTCGGCGCCGGATGAGTCTGCTCGAAATACTCACCAACATGTTCCACCAGAATCGACGGAGCGAAAGGCCGGAACGGTTCGCGCTTCTTGATGCGCTCGTTCAGAATCTCTTTCATATCAGCGCGCCGGGCATCGACGATGATTGATCGATTGCCAAGCGCTCGCGGTCCGAACTCCATCCGCCCCTGAAACCAACCGACCACCGCGCCATCTGCGATGTCCCGCGCTGCACGCGCGGTCAGCTCTGCGTCTGAGTGAGTTTCAAAACTCAGATCTGAGACGGCCAATTCAGCAAGTATCTCTTCATCGCTAAACGCCGGCCCGGTATACGACCCTTCCATCACTTCGCCGCGCGGCCGCTCCAGGACCTGATTCCAAATTTGATAACACGCGCCGATCGCCGTGCCGCTATCGCCCGCCGCCGGCTGAATGAAGACGCGCTGAAAAGGCGTGTTGAGCAGAATCCTGCCGTTCAATACTGAGTTGTAGGCGACCCCTCCGGATAATCCCAGATCGGTGACGCCCGTTTCGCGATGCAGATGGTTCAGGATGTGAAACGCAACTTCTTCCAGACGCAACTGCAAACTCGCGGCCAGATCGCTTTCGCGATCCGTCAGAGCCTCGTGCGGTGCGCGCGCGGCTCCGAACGCTCGTTCATACTGATCTGAGAAGATTCTGCCGATTACCGGCGAGCCGTTGTTCCAGGTCATATCGACGCCCTCGGCCCCGTGCCGAAAATAATCCAGGTTCAGGCTGAACTTTCCATTCTCTTCGGTGCGAACGATATCGCGAAACTCTGTGATGAATCGGGGCCGCCCATACGGCGCCAGACCCATGACTTTGCCTTCGTCGCCATAATGCGGAAAGCCGAGAAACTGTGTGGTGGCTGTGTAAACGATGCCAAGCGAATGCGGGTATTCAACCTGGCCCAGAACGTCGATCGAGTTCCCTTCCCCGATCCCCCACATCGTCGAAATGAAATCGCCAAAGCCGTCGAGAGAAAGCAGTGCTGCGCGCTCAAAGGGCGAAACGAAAAACGAACTGGCGAGATGTGCGCGATGGTGCTCAATGTAATGAAACTGGGCCCTGACCCTTGAGGTTGATACGCCGAGAGCTTTGGCCAACTCATCTCTTAGGTCGCGAATCTTCGCCGCGTTACGCAGACGGTCGGCAACCTGGTGAAGCACTCCAGACGAATGTCCGTTTCCGTTTGGTTCACCTAAATCCGCCGATACCTTCTCGGCATCTTCTTCAGTGATCACTCTTACTTGCTGATGAGCAGGCGCTATCGGCCTCGTGCTCACGATTCCCTTCGCCGCGCGACGTGCCGCAACCAAAATCTTCTTATATAAGTGCGCCGAAGGATCGCGCGAGATGCCAATGTGATCTACAGCCTCAATGCCAATACCCGCGGAGCTCAGACAGAACTTGACCGACTGTGTGGGAAAACCGGCGCAGTGCTTGATTCGGTTAAGGCGCTCTTCTTCGACGGCGGCCACAATCCGCCCGTCTTTGATCAGCGCGGCTGCGGCGTCGCCGTGATATGCGTTGATGCCGAGGATGTACAAGATCTTCTTAAGAGGTATTAGTCTGGCGCTCGCTTATCGCGAGGCGCCGCCAACCAGCTCGGTGTAGGTAGCGAACATCTCCTGCGCCACTACATCCCAGCTGAATTCTTTCTGCATCCAGGTGCGCCCGCGCATTCCCATCTCCTTCAGTGGCGCTTCGCGGAGGGAATCAATTGCGTTCGCCAATTCGTCCGGGCTGTTGGGAACACACCGCCCGCATGCAATCTCATCAACCTGCTTCCACGGCGTACCGTCGCCGACGATCACCGGCACCGCATGCGAAAGTGATTCAGCCACGACCATGGAAAAGTTCTCCTTGAATGAAGGCACAACGCAAAGGTCGGCTTCGCAGAACTGCCGCGTCTTTCCTTCGTTGCCGATCGCGCCAAAAAATCTGACGCGGCGATCGAGTGAAAGCTCTGACACCAAACTTTCAAGCGACTGGCGATAGGCCGTTTCACCATCGCCGCATACTGAAAGAGTCACGTCACTTCTGGCTCGAGCCACGGCCCGCAGCAGATTTTCTATTCCCTTGATCGGATGCAAACGTCCCAGATACAGCAGACGGAGATTGCCGTTGCGTTGGTTCTCGCGGCCATTCAGCTCAGGAAGATTGATTCCATTATGAATCACTTTCGCGCGCGTCCGCGGCATCCGCGGCCAACTTTCATTCTTCTCTTCTTCACTGGTCGTGTGCAGCACTACTCTCTTTGGATCACACAGGGCGTTGCAAACTTTTTCCCAGACCGATTTTGTTTGCCCCCGGGTCGTGCCCTGCCAGCGCTGCAACGCGCCGCGCGGTGACCACACCACAGGTTTGCCCAGCAACCGGCACACCAGCAGGGTGGGAATTGTCGGAAATGAATACGTCGCCGTCAGATGCACGACGTCGGCCCATCGCGCCATCGACCACAAGCGGCGCAACAGACTCGAAGAAACGCTTTGGCCCCACAGCCGGCGGCAGTAATAAACCTCGTAGCCCGCCGGAAACCGCGTGGGAAATGCCGGCACGGAAACTCTCCGACTGCTCTTCGGTCCGTCGCTGTCCGTAGTCAGCACTTTCAGTTGGATCTCCCCGCGACGTGCGAGCACATCGCACAGTCCGGGCACCGAATGAGTGAAACCGCCCCAATTCGCCGCGGGATAAAAGGCAGGTGTGACGTGCAGGACTTTCAGGTTAAGAGGCCGCTCCTCTTGAGATGGCGCGTGGAATGTCCCGGGCCGCGGTCGGCGTCGCCCGCGCGCCTAGTTCGCGCGAAATGACACGATCAAATCTTTCCTTGAACTGCTCGAAGCTGAAATGAGTTTGCAAACGAAGTTGCCCGGCCGTCCCGAACTGTTTCCGTAACTCGGGATCGAGGCAAAGTGAAGTAATCGCCTGTCCGAGTTGCTCTACGTTTCCATAATCAACCAGCAATCCGGTTTCGCCGTCACGTACTACTTCCGGCGTTGCGCCGCTGTTGGCGGCAATCACCGGCTTGGCGTAATGCATCGCTTCGAGGAAAACAAATCCGAACCCCTCAGCGGCGCTCGGCATAATAAAGATGTCGCTGTGGCGATAGTATTCGCGGAGTCTTTCATCGCTGACATTGCCGGCAAACTCGACATACTTGGCCACGCCCAAATCCGTCGCCAATGTTTTGTGTCGCTCTAAATCGGATCCCGCACCCACCACGACGTACTTTAAGTCCGGGATTCTACCTGCGACTTCAGGAAGCGCGCGCAAAACAAGATCGATGCCTTTGTATTGTTCGTTCTTATCCAGGCGACAGACAGAGAGGAGTTGCTTTGTGTTGACCGTAGGCGTGCTCACCGAGTTGTTAACCGTCCACGCGAGCGCATTCGGCAAGACGAACACTCGAGCATCATCCAGATGGTTCGCGGCCACGGCATTCTTCCTGGTGGTCTCGCTGATAGCGATGAGAAAGTCAGCCTTCTGCAAAGCGCGTCTTTTCAACGGGGCCAGACGCTGCCAGGCGTCGATGCCATAAAGGATAACGCCATAACGCGCCCGCGGCTGTAACCGCTTGAGTACCAAGCCGAACGGCGCGTAATTCACGTGACCAATGAGGGCCAGTTCGATCGGCTGATGCAAAGCCAGGCCTAACGTCCGCCACATGAGCGCCTGGCGATTCCCGCTGAACGCCTCGAACGAAATATTCTTCAGGTCGCGCGCCTCGTCGGCGACATTCGTTGGTCGATCCTGTCCGATTAGTATTCGCTTGTCACAACCTCGTAGCGGTCCGCCTAATTCATTCAAAGTCCGGCATACCAGGCGGTTGTAAGCGGGAATCCCGCCATGCGCCGCGAACGTGGTTGTCTGAAATACGAGAATCATGTGTCAGTTGCCTGCGGTTGTCGCAACGGGGCGCTGGAACAGGAACTTAACCGGCGCGCGTCTCCCCTGCTCGCGCGCCCACAGCAATAATAGATATCCGAGTAAGAGGTTCTGCAGGATGTTTCCGAAGAGTATTTCGGCGCTCGACCCGATGCCGTTTAGAAAGAAGACAAAGAAAGCAATGAAGACTGCTTGTCCGCCGGCGCCGGATTTTAGGCTGCCAAAGATCCTTTCCAGCACGGAAATGGCTAGACCTTGAAAAAACATTACGAAGATGACGCCAACCCAACCAAAGTTGATGAAGGCTTCTCCCAAAAGACTCATACCGAACGTTGTCGTCTTGGCTCCCTCTTCGGTTAGAAGCCCGTAAGAAATCGCAAAAAAACCATTAGCGCTTCCCGCTTGTGGCTTGTTGGGCCAGAGTGCCCTGGGAATCAGCGCGACCGCGAAATACGAGTAGGTGCGCCCATACTGATACGGAATTTCGCCGGGCGTCATCGAATGGATGTAGGCCACCTGATGAATAAAGTCAGCACGCCCGGCAGCGCCCGCGGTAGCTTCCTGCAAGTCCCGACCGCCGGCAAATGTCTCGGCCCAGTAAGCAGCGGCCTGTTTGATCCAGAGTGACGCTCGCGCGAGAGAAGACATTTCGGCTGCTCCCGAAGTGGCATCCAGACGCAGTTGCTGGCGGTATTCACCCTTGACTGGCGAAAGAAAAAGAATCAGCCCGATGACGCATGCGCCTACCGTTAGGGAAATACGGCGCGTGTATAACCACCTGACCACAAATAGCACACCGATCGGAATCAATGCTTCTTCCAGGACGCCGGTGGAAATTCCATGCAACGCGGTCACGGTAATGAGCGCATACAACCAGATCGTGTACCACTTTGACGACTTTTGTCCGTAGACCAGCCAGCCGAGAACGCCGATGACCACGTAAACCTGATTCTGTAAGAGCGTGAGAATCGCCGACAGCGGTTGTTGGTATTCCTCCGGAATGATGGCTCGTAAATTAAAAAGTAGCGGCAACACGACTCCCAACAACAGGCAACAAATTACCGCCTTTGATTTATTCAGAGGCAACTGAGCGATGGGAAGCGCCTTGAAGAAGGGGGCCTTCCGAAACGAGTAGTAGCCGACCAGGAGAGCAGTGATTCCGATAATAGCCAACAGCAGCGCAGCGGTCACGTCTGAGTCATCCAGCAACCTGGTCTCACCCTGCGTCAACTCAATTATTGCATCGCGGGTAAAAATTGGGATGGCAAATTGAAGAGCGAACGCCATGCTGAAGATCGGCATCGTCGGTAGACCTGTTTCCTTGCGCGCAAAATAGTGCACGGTGGGATACAAACATATTTCGAACAGTAGAATTGCCAGGAATATGTGCCTAAGGTCATAACCAAAATCTTCGAGCAGCAAGGGCAAAACAATGGCCATGCCGATCGCGCCCGCGAAGAAAAGCTTCAACCAATGGATTCTGCCGTCTCGGCGTATCGGCAGCGTTGATGTTCGGCTAATCATTAGGCTCTGCAATAACTAAGCCGCGCAGACCGAGGCGCGCGCATTAGTCACCGATAACACCGCAGCCACCGTGCTATTGGTAGCAGCTTCTACGCTGTAGTTGGCAACCGATTTCTCCGCGTTGGCACCGTGTTCGAATACCAGCGAACGGTTTCCGGCGTAAACCGACATTGCGTAAGCCAACGCATCGACATCGCCGGCCGGAAAGACCATGCCGGTCCGTCCCGAATGCACCAGGTCGGGAGCGCAGCCAACCCGATCAGAGACAATGGCCGGTACGCCGCACGACATTGCTTCGTTTACCACCAGGCCCCAGGTCTCGGCGTACGCAGACGGCAACACCAGAACATCGGCCACCGCGTAAGGGGCTGCAATTTCGGATTGATTGAGAAATCCGGCAAACGTCACGGGCAGACGCTGCGCCGCAGAGTATTCCTCGCACGATTGGCGCAGGTCTCCGTCGCCGACCATCAGCAAATGAACGTCCTGCCTTCCGCCGGTCAGCTCCTGAATAGCCTTGATCGCATCCATTGGTTGCTTTTTTTCGACAAACTTCCCGGCAAAAAGAAAGACCGTTGCGCTTTCGGAGATTCTCCACTTAGCTCGCAGTTCGCTTGCATGAAGTCGAGCCTCCGCTGCCTTCTCAGCAAACCGCTCGTTATCGACAAAGTGACGGGCGGGAAAGAATGAGGACGGATCCGCACCATAGAATTTGTAGTAGTCTTCGTTCAGTGTGCCGACGGTCAGATAACGGTTAAAGCGCGGGATCCAGTGGCCAAGGATCATCCGCTTGGCCGTGCGCACGTGCAATCGCTTCTGATCGAGCAGATGCGAATCGCCTCGAATCAGCATCGGCACACGGTGCTTCCAACAAGCCCTGATCGCCTGCCATTCGCTCTTCACTCTCCAACCGTTGATGATCCAGGCATCGAATTGGCGCGAGGCAACAAGGTCCGCAATCTCCGGCGTGTCGCAACCTGAGAAGTGAAGGCCCGGTGTCCGCGCAACGTTTTTCAGCACCGCGTACGAATACCCATCGAGCAGAGGCACGTCCCAATGAAATGCCACGTCGAAATCAACACCCTGCTGCGTGGCATCGGGTTGAAAGCAATAGAACACTTTGATCTCGATTTCGGTGCGCGTTGCCAACGACCGGAACCAGGGCGAGTGGTACTGCGTCGGATGCGACATGAGAATGCCGACTCGGCTTGTCATATCAGACTAATACGCCTTCCCGCCATTGAGCCGATGACCTAACCAATCCAGGATGACCTTCATACGCTCGTCGATAGCGTAACCGTCGCGCAGCGAACGCTCCCGGCCTGAGGCAGCGATTCGTTCACGCTCTGCCCTTTGATCGAGATAATGGCGCACCTTGCTCGCCAATTCTTCTGCGTCCGCAAAGAAAGCCGCATCGCAATCTTCTTTGAAGTAACAGAGCACTTCGCTGTTTCTCTCGTGCAGCATAAAAGTCCCGCAGGCCGGAATCTGAAACGTACGCGCGGTAATCAGATCTCCTGAGCTCGATCCCCTGCCCGCTTCACTCAACAGGCCCACGCAAATCGATCCGCCATGGATTGCCCTGGTGTAGTCTTCTCCGGTGACTTCGCGACCCATGATTGAACCGTCCAGATTCGGCGACCGGTTCTTTTCCCATTGACAGCCCCAAATCCTGAGATCGATTTCCGGCAATTCAGATCGCAGGGCAGAGAGCAACGCTTCTTTTTTCGGCGACCAGGTGCCAATAAACGTGACGTCGCACCCGTATACCCGGCGCTCGTCCGCCGTTAGTTCCACCGGCCGGTGCAATTCCGGATCGTAACCGGGCTCAAGAAAGCTGACTTCCCGAACCGGCAATTGCGTCTTCATATCTATTACGCCATATGTCTTGGTGTTGAAGACATGATCGTAGAGTGGGAGCGAACGGGGAATATACGGACCATGCGAAAGAAAACTGACGTCGGGGTAATAGTTAACCGCAACCAGGTTCTGACTGCGACATGATTGAAGAATGTCCGGATGCACCCAATTACCCTTGAAGACAAACAGGCAATGCGGCTTAAACTCGTCAACCAATCTCAGCACATCTCGTCTTAATTGATTAACCAGCAGCGATCTGAAACTCCTGCGGAGCCCTTTTCCGATTGCGCCCGGCCACTTATTAGTAACGTAATCGCTCTCATCTACAACCTCAATTGATTGTCCCAACCGCTCGAATGCCGCAAATGAGGCCCGCGCGTCTGAGCCCAGCCACGTCTCTCCAATACAAAGAATCCTGTAGCGCGAGGTTCCCATGAATCAGACGCTCAAGCTACTACCAAGCGGCGCTGCAACTGTTCGACGAAAGCCGAAGAAAATGATTCGCCTTCGCGCCATTCAACTTCGGATACCGGGTTTTCAAGATAAAGCTTCTGATAGAGTGTGCCCGGCGGATAAATAACCGGCATGCGCCCGAGGTAGGAAGCCCACTTGCTGAAGGTGGATCCGCCCGTCGCGATCAGGATGTTCGCAGAACTAAGCGCCCACATGTCCGCGATACTTGAGCCGAATCCAATCCGGTTTGTCCCGCGAATGTTTAGGATCGGCCCCAGATCCGCATCGTCACCGTCAGAGAACACATGGACAGGCAAATCGCTGCCAATGTCTCTGCGCACTTCATTAATCGCGCCGACGTACCAGCTAATTGGATTCTCGAGACTCTCTACGCGAAAATCGCCCAAGCGGACATGCACGGAAATCGACTGACCAAAATCATGTTCCAGTCCAGTCTTGTGTTTTGGTCTGGTGATTCTGAGCAATTCGCTCCTGACAAACTTGTGGTCTGCAAGAATTCGTTTGAAGAGCGCGCCCGCATTATCAAATTCCACCAATAGCCCGCGGCCGTTCGCAATCGAGCCAGGGAGGGAACCATTTGCTAAATCGGCCACTGGGATCCGCGGCAGCGTTGACAGCAACTTGAGCTTCCTGATCCCGCTAACTTCTCCGGGAGCTTTAAGAAACAGGTCGCGATAGTGTCGCTTATCCCGTTCGTTCCGCGCGAAAGGACCAAGTTTGAACTGCGGCCACGTCGGAGCGATTGGAGTCAGCCCGTACTTCCCTGTCCCAACCACAAACTCGGCCCAGGTAAGCAGCAGGTTACCTAACCCGGTTCCACCAATTCGCAGCAGGCCCAGATCGCGTTCGCTTAGTTTTGCGTATGAATAAGTAGCCACACTGAAAGGCTTCGCGATTGTTTTGGTTAGACGTAGAGGGCCATCAGATTCGCGACGCCTCGCGCCATTGAGAAAGAGGATGATTCGACTCTGGCCAATGACTCCTCAAAGCTGGGACGCGGCCTATTCAAAAGCTCAAGCGCGGCCTTTGCCCAGGCTTCTGCACCCACGGACAAGCGAAGTGTCATAACCAGTTCAGGCACGATGATCGCTTCTTCCGGTACGCTCTGCGACATCAGAATCGGAAGACCTGCCGCTTGCGCTTCGACTATGCCCAGCCCGAGTCCCTCCTTTGTTTCTTCCAGGCTGGGCCAAACCAAAACGTCCGACGCCCGCATCAATTCTGGAACATCGTCGCGCCAGCCGAGCAAGCGCACGCGATTCTCGAGGTTCTTCTCTTTCGCCAGCCGCCGAATTTTCTCTTCCTGATCACCGGCGCCGGCAAAAACGGCCGCGCCATTTTCGTCTGCATTGAGGTGTTCGAGAATCTCAATCAGAAAACAGGGGTTTTTGTATTCAACCATTCTGCCTACAAACAAGAGAATCCTGGTCGCTGGATCGAAACCTAAGGCGCGTCGGAATTCGACTCGATCAGGACAGGCTTCGGCGAACCTGGCAGTATCAACAGCATAGTGAACAATCTGGTGCCACTTTGGATCTTGTTCACGGCTTCCGAGTAGTGATTCCAGCGCCTCTTTTGAAATTCCCACAACCTGGTCGGCCATCCGCAGACAGACCTGACGCATAGGCTCGCGTGCCAGGTCGGCTTTGATCCGGCTCGACGTAGGTAATCCAAGTGATGTGTTATGTAAGTGGACGATGCGCTTGCGGAACCGCAAGCCCGCCGAAGCGGCCAGATAGGCTGCGCTCATGATGTCGTGATGACAATGCAGAATGTCGTATTGACCGCGCTTCATCACTTCACGAAGCCCAAGAAGGAAACGCCTCTTGTCGCCAAGCTCATATCGCGAGTGAATCACTTCAGCGCCCAACCGGCGAGCTTCTTCATCCAGCCTTCCTTGCTTTCCCAGGACACAAAAGAACGTCCACCGAAATTCGGGATAATCCCGCGATGCCGCGAGCAGGACTCGAATCAGCCAGTTCTCGACCGCTTGATTGTTGAGATTCTCAACTACATGAAGAACGCGAACGATCTCTCGTGAACCACGGTCCGGGACCGTCGTAAGAAATTGGAGTTCAGATGGGCGGGCGACCATTACGTTATGACTGCCGCGCCGTACGCGGCTCCGTCCCTGATCTGAAGCGAACGGTCCAGATACCGGATCGTTCGGCCGCACTCGTGTACCAGGGTTATCAACTCGTCGAATGAAGTTCCGAATTCCGGCCACGCGTAAGGATGAAGCTCGCAAACCACTTTGGCGCCGGATCGCAAGAGCTCGCGCGCCCCACGCAGGATGTTGATTTCCGCTCCTTCCGTGTCCAGCTTTACCCATTGCGGCCACGGGATCGAATTCCTGGCGAGAAAATCATCCAGTTTCGCGGTTGGAACGGTATGCTCGACAACGTCGGGCGACCAGGCGTTCGAGCCCAGGCCTGAGCGCGTCAGAGAGGACATCGAATCACCACCGCGAGAAAAGAATGAATGCTCACCTTCTCGATCGAATAAGGCCAACGGTTCGATCTCAGCCCAACCTTCGCATCCATTCAACTCAAGATTCTTTCGCAACACAGCGAGCGCTGCCGGATCCGGTTCGAAGGTGATGACTCGACCGCTTTCGGTCGCCAGTGCCGCGAACAAGACAGCGTACTGGCCGAAGTGCCCGCCGATATCCAGCACCAGATCTCCTGGACAAATATTTTCAAGGAAGAACTTAATTTGCCGTGCGTCGTTGCTAACGGTTACATGAGGAGAGTTGATGTATTCCAATCGCACCGGCCTGGTACCGGGAACATAACGTAGCTTGTGACGGCCGTATTGAATGGGTTCGCCGCGATCTCCGAACCACAGTCTCTTGGCGCTGATCACGCTGTGGTGAAAGGCAGGTCTGTTCGAGATTCGCTTCAGGACTCTCAGCATTTTCTAGCCGCGATAGACATTCAACAAGGTCGCCGCTGAGTTCTCAATCGAAAACGGCGATTGCCTCACTGCTGCGCGGCACGTATCACCGTTTGCGCGATTCAAACTCATCGCCTTCAGCGCTTCTTCGGCCCACACCTCGGGCGGGAGTCTAAGTGAGAGGAAGTTAACGAGGTCAGGAACAACTACACACTCGTCCGGCGTGCTGTCGGAGGCGAGAACTCGCAGCCCCGCGGCCTGAGCTTCGACCGCTACCATTCCCAGCCCTTCCGCGAGCGATGGAAACAACAGAAGATCCGAGCCCAACATCAACCTGGGAATGTCCGCACGCCCGGTCAGAAACCGAACGCGCTCTCCCATTCCCCAGGCGTTCACGCGCGCCTCTAGTTGTCTCTTCTTCTCCTCGCCCGATCCCGCCATCACCAGTCGCACTCGTTCATCGCGGGCAAAGCATTCTCGGGCGACCTCGAGCGCGAAGTCGGCATTCTTCTGAGACATCACCCGGGCGTTAACAAGCACTTCTGCTCCATCCAGTCTTCCGGCAAACAAGAGAACTCTTGCTGACTGTTCCCAACCGAATTCGTGGCAAGCTTCGGCGTGCGCATCGGTGTAGTTTCCGCTAAACCTGTCCGTATCAAACCCGCAGTTGACCACGCTTACACCGCGGAACCCTGGGACCTGAAAGCCGTATTCATCGATCGCATGCCGCGAAGTTCCCAGGACGTGTGTGGCGAGGCGTCTGAGCATTCGCTTGCCGGTCGCCATAGAGACCGTTCGAACACGATCATTCGCATACTGAGATCGATGACTGACCGCGCTGTGAACGTGTGCGATCTTGATGCGCGGCAAGCGCCCCAGACCCATCGCGAAATGCAGCCCGGCGACATAGTCCTGGTGATCGTGGATCACATCGTAATTCCCTACCGAAAGTATCCGGCGAAACTCGCGCGCGAACTTCAGCGGGCTCCGGCGACTGAACGGAACATAGAACAACCGCGCTCCCAGGGCCCTTGCTTCGTCGTCAAAAATCGATTGCTTACCGCCGGTCAAAAGAATGTCGCTCTTGACTGTAACTCCGAGTGCTTCTTTCGCCTCGCTAAAATATCTAAGCAAAGCCATCATCCAGGTTTCAGCGCCGCCCACACTCAGCACCGAAAAGATCTGCAACACCCGCAGCTCGCTTTTCGTGCTGGCGTCATCGACGGCCGGAACCGTCGAGGCCCCTTGATGAAGCGCTAAACTCTCTGAGGCGACTGAAGCAGACATCAGTGACTGTTGTTTAGAAGTTGGACCGCCTTACGCTCGCCGTTTCTCACTGCTCGAAAAAAGCGTCGTTCGCGACGATTACGAATCAGTAGTCGAATCAAGTCGGCGGCCGACGTGCTCAACTTTCGGGATGTTGAAAAACCGTTGTTCGAACGGAATGAATTAAGCAGAATACTTGAGCAGGCTAGACCCTCGACCAGCCGTACCAGATAGTCTTCCGTCAAACGCGCCTCTGGGATCAGGTGCGTTAGCTTCAGGGAGGTGAAAAGGCCCATTCCCAGGCCCAGATCGCAGGCGCAAATCGCCAGATCAGAATCGCCACCGGACAAGAGGGATTTTCCGGCGCGATCCAGGAGAAGCTTTCTGCGTCCGGTAGCATGTAGCTGCGCATAGTATTCCGCGACATTCTTCCGGACGCACAAACCCGCGCCACAGGGCATAGCTCGATCGTCGGCCGGCTGATTCGACCAGCGATCTTGATCGAACTCACGAATGACCAATCGCGTCCAGTATTCTCTGGTCCAATCAGGTGGAGTCGTCTCGAATTCCGGCCGCGTCTGGCCGGCCCATGCGCCAAGTATCGGCCACTGGTTCCCGATTTTTTCTACCTGCTCCAGATAATCCGGGTCGAGCACATTATCGTCATCGACAAAGACCAGGATCTCACCGCTCGATTCGCCGATGCCGCGCAAACGCGCATGCGTCAGGCCTGGCTTCGCTTCTCTAATAAGTTGCGGTTTTGAGTGCCAGGAAAGGTCAACTGTCGAGGCAAGCGGTTCGTCGCTCGTGTTGTCGATCAGCAAGTACTCCCAGCGCCCTTTGTCCAACGTCTGCTTCTTCAGCGACTCGATAACCCTGGTTAGGTAATCGGGCCGTGGGTTGTGAGCACAGGTAATGACTGATATCAAGGGCGTAGAATCCTCAGATTAGGGCCTTTTCGCATTCGAGTGGCGTGCCGAATTTCTCCAATTGCTCAAATGCTCCCGAGATTACCGCGTCCGGACTTATCAATTTCATGCATTCGCGATCATAGTCGCACGTGTTCCAGCGCCAGCATGGAGAGCAAGCTGTGTCACCGGTCAGGTTGGTATTGCAGATATACCCACTCTGCCAGGGACGCTCCCGGCCTCCATAAACAATAACCGAGCGGCAATCAACGGCCCGAGCAAGATGCATCAGGAACCCGACAAGTCCGACAAAAACCATGGAGTTGGCCAACACCGCACCTGCCTCGCGCATGGTTGTCTTCCCCCGCAGATCCAACACTCCTTTAAGGGGCGGGTCAGATTCTGCGCCTAGCTGGATTACCTGGAACTTGTCACGGAGAGCGTCAACGACGGACTGGAAGCGTTCGGGATACCATTCCTTATTGCGCATCGGAAAGTTTGCGCCCGTGGCACCTGACTGCACGACGACTTGCCTGTCGCCGATAGCTCCCTTCTTAATCTCATCAGGGGTAAGAAAGATGTGAGGCCGCAAACTGATCTCACCTGACACGGATGCTTTGCGACATAAGATTGAAAGAATGTGCTCGTCCGGGCTGGTATCCTGATCTAATGCTTCATTGCGCTCGCAATACGAAAGCTCGATCACCGATTTTCCCAGCGCGCGCACCAGGCCTAGTGAGTGAGGAGCAAACGGAATTGCTTTTGCCACGCCCGGATTGCCCTGGAAGATGGCGGCGTGTCTCGTCATAACTCCGCAAGGTCGCCGTCCTCGGGCTGCCTGCTCCACGAGCAGCGTTGTGCAAAGAAGATCATCGCCCGGGGCTCCGCCAAAGAATATCAGCGTCTCAGACGCGCGGAGGTAAGGAAGGATTCGCACCAGCCCGGGAAGAGCTTGAAAGTTCAGATATGCCCGTTGGAGATTTCCGCGTATGACTTGCGCGCCGTGTTGAGGAAACATCTGTAACAGCCCGCCCTTGCCGGTCATATTGAAGCGATGCGCTCACTCTCTGCAGGGTACGTTGGTGATGCCGGCGCCAACTGCTGAGCCTTGACGGCAGACTCTTCTTCAACCCCGCGCTGTTCAGCCAAACGCGTTCTCAATTGAGCGTACACCGTCGCCGGACCAAATCTGACCCTGGCATAGGCAAGGGCACGTTCACTTAGTGCCTGTGCCTCTCCATCAGACTTCAGAATCCGTACGACGGCCGAAGCGAATTCCTTCCAGGACTCACATTTCAGGTATGGAGCATCACCGGAGTATTCGAGCCCGTCCACACCGTGCGGCCATGCGACCAATGGTCGTCCGTGTGCAAGCGCTTCGACACTCTTAATCTTCAAGCCCGTGCCCGCGGCGCAAGGATTAATGGCTACCCTCGAGCGCTGATAGATCTCGGTCAAATTCTCGACGGCCGGAAGGTATTTAACGTTCGGGTCGGTGACCTGGCACAGTGGGCCAACCCGGCCAATTACATTTAGAATCGCCGAAGGATGGGCTGATTTTATTTCGGGCCAGCACTCTGCCAGGAACGATCTTAGTCCATGCACATTCTTGGGATTGTCGGACCCTACTACTGTGATCAAATTGGGGTCAGCAAGTCGCCCTGGAACAGAGTCCGGAATATCGTAATCGACGCCAACGGTGATTACTTCGCGTTCAGGAACCAGGTTCTTCAGTATGGTCGCTTCCCGGTTCTGGATAGCAATGATGACTTCACCTCTCAGGAGATACTCACGCTCCTCTTCCCGAGTACACGTCCATGGCTCGACGATGCCGAAATTGGCGACCTGATTCTCTTTCAGCGAAAAGACGTCAATGGTATCGATTATCTTAAGAACATTCGGCGGTAGCAGCGCCAGGCAATCTGTCAGGAGAATATATTCCGCAATCACAGCCACTGGGTGGTACTTGCGCGCCAGCCTCGATGTTAATTCGGCGAGTCGTGGCGAACTGACCGCTTTCTTGCTCTCAAGCTCCCCAGCGCTGCTGTTAATCGGTGGATATGCTTCTGACTCTGCAGTACGTAAGAACTGATCCCACAGCGGATTTATCAGGCGCTTAGTATTCTCCCAGAGAACCCGACGCAAACCGGGCAAGCGACGTCCCAATCGCGTCCACCACGGCGGCGTTAGCCAATGAACATGATCGGCCAACGTCGACAACCGCTCTACGGAGCTCTGGTTCTCGATCTCCTGGGACAGTACGAGTACGACTCGATAACCTTCGCTGCGAAGCCATTTCATGAGGTTGAGAATCCTCAACTCATGGCCGCCTAGCGGGGGATAGGGAAAAACGTGAGACACAATGAAAACATATTTCTCTCCTCCGCGGGCCGTTGGGGAATCATCCTGCACTTGCGAGCGTTTCAAGGCGACGTTCGACATCCTAAATTGAAATGACTTCTCGTTCGGGTTCCCGCTGAATCGACCAGCGCCAGGCCGCAGGAGGGCGCACGCCTCCAACGGCCCGAATTACTTCCGGCGGCGTCGTAGGGCCCGCCACCACTTCAATCGCCGCACATCCTCCCAGATAATCAAGGAAGTTGTGCGCGCCTGAGCGAGCACCGATATCCAGAAGGTAGCGGCCGGGTTGCAAGTGGAGTTGGGGCAAGACGGCCTCCACGCTGCCGCGGTAGTTCCTGGTAAGGTCGCACTGCCCCGCTTCGAGATCGCTGTCAACGGTCATCAGGCGCGTACCCTCAAGCGATGAAAAGCCAAACCCGACAGCCACGCCCTGAACCATTGAGGTAGTTTCAAACTCAATCCGCACATGCAGAGGTTCTCCATGCAGGATCGGAGCACCTGCGTTGAACTCTATTCGTTGCAGCCGCAAACGCTCGCCCAGACTTTCTCCACGGTCGAGATCGGCAAGCGCGATGGAAGAAGCACAACCCTGAATGACTGTCGCCATGTACTGATCGATGACTTCAGCCGGAGGCCCTGTTCTGACAATTCGCCCACCATCGATCCAGATCACTTCGGTGCACAAGCCACGCAGAGCGCCCATATTGTGGCTGACAAACAAGACTGTCCTTCCACCTCTGGACACGTCTCCCATCTTGCCCACGCATTTCTTCTGAAACGCCGCGTCACCTACCGACAACACTTCATCTATCAGCAGTATTTCCGTCTCCATGTGCGCCGCGACCGCGAACGCCAGGCGCACGTACATGCCGGTTGAATAGCGCTTGACCGGCGTGTCGACGAATTTCTCGACCTCGGCAAAGGCCACGATTTCGTCAAACTTGCGATCAATTTCGACTTTGCGCATTCCCAGAATTGCGCCGTTGAGATAAATGTTTTCGCGCCCGGTCAATTCCGGATGAAAGCCGGTTCCCACTTCCAAAAGTGAACCTACCCGGCCATGAATTTCGGCGCTGCCTTTGGTGGGCTTGGTGATCCGCGAGAGGATTTTCAAGAGAGTGCTCTTCCCTGCTCCGTTGCGGCCGATAATGCCGACGACTTCACCGCGCTTAACTTCGAACGAGACATCGTCGAGGGCCCAGATGTAGCCGTCGGACGACGGCTGACCGAAGACGGAAGACCCATGACCGTTCGTGCGGTCTCCGGTCCCCCGTCTCCCGTCAAGAACTGAGCGTAGACGTCGAAAGGGAGACGCCGCAGCGTCCGTGATGACATCTCGCAGTGCCCGGTACCGTTCCTGCTCGCCAATGCGGTAGCGCTTGCTCAGGCCGTCACAGCGAATGGCAAAGTCGGACATAACTAAGACTGTCGACCGGCGACCGCAGACCGCCGTGCTGGAGATGAATCAAGCGTTCTCCGCAGAGCTTGAATCTTTGCGAACAGTTTCTCCGCCAACGCGGCGCTAAGTTGCAGGCTCTCGCCAACCGGGTATTCCCGTCGAGCGATAATGTCACGGCAGGCAACCGTTTCAATGAGCGACCGCAAAGCCATGCCAAGAAAACGTGATTGCTCGGCATCGCTTTGGCCGGTCGAACCCTCGGCGATATTCAAGGCCACCGACGTAGCTGCCCTCACGATTTGAGACTTAAGGTTAAAGTCCTCGCTCCGCGGTAATGTGCCAGCGAGTGCATACGTCAGATCGATATATTCCAGCGCTAGCTGGTAAACCTCGAGTCGTTGAAACTTGTACGTCATTTCCTTACCCGTCATTCCAAGCAGCAACTAGAACCTGTCATCGCTCTGCCGGTCGTCGGTCTCCGGTCATCGGTCTTCCTTCTAGACGACGTCAGCGAACTCCGCCTCCATGCGCCGAAAGTAAAAGAGTCCACCGATGAAAACCAGAATCACCATCACCACTGAAACCGCGAGCAGAGCGCCCGGGCCTTCACTCTTGCCCAAAAGCGCCCAGCGAAATCCTTCCACGACGCCGGCCATCGGATTCAACCCGTAGAGTGCGCGCCAGCGTTCCGGAATCATTGAGCTGGGATAGGCAACCGGCGTCGCCAGCAACCAGAGTTGGATCAGAAAAGTAAGCGTGTACCGCACGTCGCGATAGCGCACATTGAGGGCCGACAACCACAGCCCGGTACCGAGCGCTGAAGCTATCGCCAACAGTATGAATCCCGGAAGCGCGACAATGGCCCAACTCGGCCGGATGCCGTACCAGGCCATCATCAAGAGCAGAATTACGAAGGCGATGGCAAAGTCGACCAGCCCGCCCAACACTGACGAAATAGGAACCAGCAGGCGTGGGAAATAGACCTTGGTAATCAGACGTTCGTTAGCGACCAGGCTATTGCTCGATTCGCCAAGGGCGTGCGCGAACAGTTGCCACGGCAGCAAAGCGCAGTAGGCAAAAACGGGATAAGGCAGCCCGTCGGACGGCACGTGAGCCAGACGTCCAAAGAACAGACTGAAAACCACCATCATGAAGAATGGCTGAATGATGGCCCAGGCGGCGCCCAGCACCGTCTGTTTGTAACGCACTTTGATGTCGCGCCAGGTGAGGAAGTAAAGCAACTCGCGGTAATCCCATAGCTCTTTGAGACCCAGCGGTGCTATCCCCTGCTCTGGCCGGATAAAAAAAGTCGGCAGCGCGGGCACGGGATTCTTAACTTCGGGTTGTAAGCTGGACATCAAAAGAAGTGGAGTCAGAACCGCTTGCGGTAGCGAGCGGTTGATCTACATCACTGGTGACTATTGAACATCAGAGATTAATCGCCCGCTACCGCAGGCGGTTCTGACAGTGAGCTACGAACCTGCGCTACCCGCACTCTCGGTCTCGGCGTCTTTGCTGTAGTACGACTGGTGGTAATAACGCTGGGAGTAGTAATAGTAATCGTGGGAACGAATGCTGACGTTGTTCAGCACCACCCCGAAAATCTTCGCGCCCACATCCAGTAATAGTTGGCGCGACCGGCGCACGACGCCGCGCGAGCTCTTGCCGCCGTGCACCACCAGCAGCACGCCGTCCACCATCGAAGCGATCAAAACGCCGTCAGTAAAGGAACTGACCGGCGGCGAGTCGATCACGATGTGAGTAAACGGCACACTAAGCACTGAAATCAGTTTGCGCATCTGATCCGAGCCCAGAAGCTCTGCCGGATTTGGAGGAATCGGTCCGGAAGTCAACACGTGCAGACCGGTGGTCGCGTCCTTCGCAATCGCGTCCAGCATGTCCTGCGGCTTCATCTCGCTGGAAAGAATCGAGCTCAATCCTTCTCGCTCCTCCAGGCCAAAGATCGAGCGCAAACGAGGGCGGCGCATGTCGGCATCGATAATCAGGACGTTAGCGCCGGTTTGGGCCAGACTGATCGCGGTGTTGACTGCGGTGGTTGTTTTGCCTTCGCCCGGCAGGCTCGAAGTAACCAGGAGGGTCTTTGGCGCGCGGCCGGCGGTGGAAAGCAGAATCGATGTACGCAGTTGGCGATATGATTCAGCCAGCGCCGAGCGGCCAGTCAGGTTCAAAAGCAATTCGGGATTTCCACCATTGCTTCCGTTGCGTTTCTGTAACGCATTGGCTGACGAAAGCAGGCGTCGCCGCGCCGCGCCTCCTCCCATCGCCGGAATCACAGCCAGCGCCGGCAGTCGCAAAAACTTCTCGACGTCGTCAGTTGAATGAACACTGTCATCGAGGTACTCGAGAAACAGCGCCAATCCAATCCCGAGCGACAGGGCCAGCACGAACGCCAGCATCACCGAACGCATGCGGGCCGGCCCGATTGGAAAGTCCGGGGTGATTGCATAGTCAACAATTGAAATATTGTTCGGCCGCCCGGCCAGCACCACGTCGTTTTCTTTCGAGCGTTGCAGCAAACTATCGAGCAGTCCCTTGTTGGTGGCGATCTCCTGTTCGAGGATGCGATAGTTGATGGCCGCCTCGTTCTGAGTGACAGTTTCGCCCCTTTGCTGGTTAAAGGACTTTCGCAGAGCTTCTTCGCGGGCCAGCGTTTGACGGTAGCGAGTTTCCAGATTCGTGAGGAGCGTGCTGGTATTGCGCGCTCGCGTTTCGGTCAGGTGCTTCTGTAGCTCGTCGATCTGCTGGTTAATCTCCTTCATCTCCGGCGCTTCGTCCGTGGCATCCACCATTAACTGCGCGCGCCTCTGTTTCAAGTCGGCGAGTTTTGCTTCCGAATCAGCGACGTCTTTGCCGTTGGCTTCGGCGAGGGCGCCCGCAGCGCCCGGCGTCTTGGCGGCGTTGTACTCAGCCTCAGCCATCTTCCGTTCGTTCTCAGCTTCGAGTAACTGTTTGTTCAATCCGGCCAGTCTCTCGACCACGGTATTCTGACTCGCATCCAGCGACAGAATCTGGTTGTTCTTCGCATAACTAACCAGCTTTTCTTCGTCGGCACGTATTTGGGATTGAAGTTCAGCCACGCGCCGCGACAGAAACTCGCTGGTGGTCGTGTTGTTTTCGTTTTTCTTTTCCAGATTGGCTCGAACAAAAGTGTCGGCTACACAATTGGTTATCTTCGCGGCGGTCGCGGGATCGCCGTGCTGATAACTGATATCAATTAGTCTCGTCTCCTTATATAAGCCACCGCGGCTCTCGCGTACTGGCTCGACCTTCAGACCTCCCTGCAAGGCCATCACATAAGGCGCCAATCGCTTGGCCTCGGCCAAATCTTCACTGGATGTTGCCGGCGCCATGGTGGCCGTCAGCGGCAGCTCCCTGGGCTGTTTGCTCTCGTCCGTCTTGCCGCTGCTGCCCACGCCCCACATCTGCATTATCGTTTTCCAGGTAGAGTGCGGCTGAGCTGATTGTGGTCTGAGAAATCCCTGATTGTGCTCCAGGTCCAGGGTCTTCACGACCCGTCGCAACAAGCCCGGACTGGTGAGTATTTGCAGTTGCGTGTTGAAGTACGCGGGATCGTTCACCGGACTGTAGATGTAAGGCGTGGTCTTTCCGGCATACATCGGATTGTTTTCCAGATCGACCTGGACCCGTGACGCCGCTTCGTATACATCGGGCTTACGCGCTACGTAAATCGTCGCCAGCGTAGTGACAATGGCGGCCACTCCGATCACCAGCCAGAGTCGCTTCCGCACCGCTCGCCAGTAGTCGAGCAGGTTCACTTCGCTTTCGGCGCCCTCGGGCCCGTAACCATAGCCCGAAGACCTGTAGGGGACGGATTCGTCCGGCCGCTCAATTTCGCGCGGATCAGTTTCGCGCTTTACCAGTTTTGTTGCTTCGTTCATTCTTCCGCCCTTGAAACTATGGAATTACTCGCACCGGAAGTTGCGACACCGACGGGGTCACTGCTCCCAATAAGCTGCGGATGATGCTCTTGCCCGTTGATTCCGGCACTTCGACGATATCGTTGGCTTGCAGCATGACGTCGTTGGCCTGCTTGCGCGCGATCGCACCTAAGTTCACATAGATCTCAGACCGCACCGATGAGCCCGCAGTCTGTCGAACAATCCGCACCTTGTCTGTTTTTGAATCCCGCAGGGGCCCGCCCGCCATCGCGATCGCCTGCGACACAGATATCGGCTCCTTCATTGGCAGCGGTTTCGGGCTGTAGACATTGCCGACCACATAAACCTGCGCAGCTTCGGGAATGGTTACGATATCGCCCGCTTGCACGTACGGGTTGGCTTTCTCGTCACCACGCAGCGTGTCGTTAAGCCGCAGGCTGATAAATCCGCCGAGGTCGTCAGCTGATTGGGATTTCGCATCGCAGATATCCGGCCTGGACCCGCGCACGATATTGACTGTTTCTCCCGCTTTATCGGAAGGCCCTTTGGCATAGGTCAGCAATTCAAGTAGACGCATGCGCCGCGATAGTTGATAGCGTCCCTGGTCGGTGACGGCGCCTATAAGTGCAACTTCGCGCGCGTGATATTCCTTGATAAAAACGTCGACTTGCGGGTTCTTGTAGAACTTCAAATAGCGGCTGGCAATTTCTTTGGCCAACTCTCCTTCGGTCTTGCAGGCCGCCATGATTTCGCCTTCAATCAGCGGCATTCGAATGACGCCGGCGCCTTCAACTCGGACGGCATCCCGTGAAAGTTGCGGGCGATTGAAAATGCGTATGTCCAGCACGTCACCCGGGCCGATACGATAACGTTCGTCGGTTTGGGTCGCTGATGGTGTTGGCAATGTCTGATTCCCGTCCGACCTCGGCCCGGTTGGTTGGGCACTTACTGTTGAAATTAAGACGGCGACTGTAAAAGCCAAAGTCGTCGTTGCCCTAATGATTAAGAAATGAATTTGAACTGCTCTCATAATGTTCACTTTCCACCGAGGCCCATGCGGCGCGAAAACAGGGCTTCGCGCATGTGGTTGGGATGGGCCAGATTCAGCACCGTACTGCTGACCAGCACCATTATTCTTCGTGCTCGCGACTGAACGCGCCTGTAAGCGGCTCGTCAGTTTTCACGATGACGCCGTGATGCATCCAGGCACACTCTCCCCTCATGCGTGCTCTTCGATCTTCGAACAGCGAATTCACGCAGCGACCCCGAAGGGAAACCTCGAACGCCGAGGCGGCTCCAGGTTTTCAAAAGCGACACAGACCTTCGATCTATGCTGCCCCGTCGCGGAATAACCGCGACACCAACTCAGCCCGGCGCTTAACGCCGAACTTTACAAAAATATTTCGCAGATGAAACTTCACCGTCTGTTCGCTTACCTGCAATCTGGTTCCAATCTCAGCATTGGTCAGCCCCTGTGCGCAGCACAACGCTACCTGCGCTTCCCGCCGGCTCAATCGTCCTACTTCGACCACTCGTTTGACGGCTGGACCCAGCGACAGGATTCCGGCTTGGCCTTCGACGCCTTTAGGATAAGCGGACAGGCCAAGCGCGTGGCGGCGAGCGAGTATCTCTTCGGGACTAAAAACCAGGTACACAATCGGCGGATGGCTGCGGCCGTTGTGGCCCGCTACCTTTTGCCGCTCGATGCTGAGTTTGTTGACGAGCCCCGTCATGCCCCGGCGCACCGTGCTGTACCCTGCGATGCCCGTCAAACTCATCAGCCTGCGCGTCGTGAACGATGCGACTCGGGTTCCCACGATCGAGATCTCCGATAGCATCGCCGCGTAAAGCTGCTGCTCAACGACGGTATGGCTGAGGGCCACCAGCGCCAGCGCTTGCTCGCCTGAAGGGTGTTCCGAATTCTCGCCGAAAGAGTAGGTTGCAAGAGCGACTGCGGTTGAACTTTGTTCCTTGCCGAAGTGCATTATGCGTATCTCGGATTGCGCAGAAACGGAGAGACTAAAGATCCAATTTGGCCGGTCGGACAAGCCCGCGCGCCAAGCCTGCAAACCGGTTAGACAACAGAGCGCCTACCAGTTAACTCTGCTAGCACTATGCCGCACCGGCTTGACCCCGGTTCGCCGAGAACGGCACTGCCATTTCTTTCGATTAGGGCCAAGAGCCTAGTGCTTTGGTCCTGACCTGTCAAGAGAATTTACGCCTGGCGCTGAGAAAAAAACGCGGACAGATCACTGATGCATTCCTTACTTTTTCTTCGTCGATTACTTGCGCCACTCGTCACTTAAGATGTAGGCTCTTGACTCTCGCAATGAAGATCATCCCGCTCGATAAAGACCTCGCGCCGGCGCCCTAATGACCGCTTCGAACACTACTCCAATGGTCAGGCAGTACCGCGAGCTGAAAGCGCAGCATCCAGGTACTTTGCTTTTCTTTCGCCTGGGCGATTTCTATGAGTTATTTTTTGAGGATGCGGTTATCGGAGCGCGCGAACTGCAAATCACGTTGACCGCGCGTCATAAGGAGCGCGGCGATTCAATCCCGATGTGCGGTGTCCCGCATCATTCAGCGGCAAACTATATCGCCAAACTCGTGCGCAAAGGTTATCGGGTCGCCGTTTGCGAACAAACCGAGGATGCGTCCAAAACGAAAAAACTCGTGCGCCGGGAAGTCGTGCGCGTCGTCACTCCGGGCACCCCGATCGATCCGCAGTTGCTCGAACCGCGCCAATCGATATATCTGGCAGCTGTTTGTGTACAAGGCGAAGTCGTCGGCGCAGCCTTTCTTGATATTTCAACCGGTGAGTTCCGCGCGACGCAGGCAAGCGGCACAGACGCGTGGACCCGGATAGCAGCCGATCTCGAATCCTTCGCGCCACGCGAACTTCTCTTCCCTACGTCACTTGCGCCTTTGGTGCGCGCCGGCTTGGATCAGACGCACTCGACAAAGCCGCTCCCACTGGAAAAGGAAGAAACAGACGCTGATTCACCAGCGCCGGCTCCAGCTACTGGGCCGTTTGCGGGCGCGACTCTGACGGCGGTCGATGATTGGCAATGGCAGAGCGAAGAGTGCGCGTCGTTGCTCATGAAACAATTTGGAGTGCGTTCGCTCGACGGTTACGGATTGACTCGCAAGAGCGAAGCGATTCGCGCGGCCGCGGCCTGCTTGCGATACGCGCAGGCAACGCAGCGCGCCATCGCCGCCCATGTGCGCGACATCGTTTATTTCGAGCCGCAGGATCATCTGGTCCTCGACAGTGTAACGGTGCGCAACCTTGAGCTCGTCGAAGCGCTCGGTGGCGCCGGAGTAGCGCGCTCATTACTCGACGTGATCGATGAGACGGTGACCGGCATGGGCGCACGTTTGTTGCGTTCATGGCTGCTGAGGCCTTCGGTGCGCCGCGGCGAAGTCGAAGCCCGGCACGGCGCGGTAGCAGTGTTGCACGCGTCACATATCAAGCGCGATCGTCTGCGAAATTCATTGAAAGAGGTTTCGGACGTCGAGCGGCTCACCGGCCGGCTGAACCTTGGTTCTGCAAATGCGCGTGATCTGGTGGCCCTGCGCCGCTCGCTTGATCAAGTGCCGCAGATTCGTGAGACGTTGACGAATGCCCAGTCGTCGCTGTTGCAAGTGCTCAACGAATCCGCAGACGAACTGGCTGACGTTCGAACTTTGATTGGATCAGCTATTGAAGACGATCCACCTCTCAAACTCGCCGACGGCGGTGTGATTCGGGCGGGGTACTCGAGCGAGCTCGATGAGTTGCGCTCACTGAGCCGTAACGCGAAGCAGACGATCGCCGGCATGGAAGCTGAAGAGCGTGCGCGTACCGGCGTCGGTTCCTTGCGCATCCGCTACAACAACGTCTTTGGCTATTTCATCGAGGTCTCGAAAGCAAACGCTGCGCGCATGCCCGCCGATTACGAACGCAGACAGACTCTGGCCAATGCCGAGCGTTACACAACCACGGCGCTGAAGGAGTGGGAAAGCAAGGTGCTGGGCGCTGAAGAACGCATCCTGCATCTGGAAACTGAAATCTTTGGCCTCGTCTGTCGCCAGATAGCGGCCGAGACGTCGCGCATCCAGGCAACCGCACGAGCCTTAGCGTGTTTGGACGCCGTCGCTTCACTCGCGGAAGCTGCGATGCGCCGCCGTCTGGTTCTGCCCGCAATGCACGACGGCGACGAAGTTGAAATCGTTCATGGCCGGCATCCCGTCATCGAGGTCTTTAACGAGGAGCCCTTTGTTCCCAACAGTGTGTATCTGAACAACTCAACTGACCGGCTGCTGATCATCACGGGTCCGAACATGGGCGGCAAGAGCACTGTCCTGCGTCAGACGGCAATCATTTGCATCCTCGCGCAGATGGGTTCGTTCGTGCCGGCTGAGAAAGCGCGTCTACCGCTGCTCGATCGTGTGTGGACCCGCGTGGGCGCTTCCGACGATCTCGCGCGGGGACGCTCAACATTCTTCGTAGAAATGGTCGAGACCGCGGCAATCCTGCACAACGCCACCTCTCGTTCGCTGGTCCTGCTCGATGAGATTGGCCGCGGCACCGCTACGTTTGATGGACTCTCGATCGCGTGGGCCGTAGCCGAATATCTGCACGATTCAGCCGAACACGCGGCCAAGACGCTGTTCGCAACGCACTATCACGAACTGACTGAATTGGCTGAAAGATTACCGGGCGCGCGGAACTACCAAATCACCGCGACCGAACGCGAAGGCGAAGTTGTCTTTCTGCACCGGCTCGAACGTGGGCGCGCTTCGAAGTCTTATGGAATCGAAGTCGCCCGACTCGCCGGCATGCCGCCATCGGCACTGGCGCGCGCGCGTGAGGTTTTGCAAAGGTTAGAGCGTTACGAGCTGGATGTGTTTACTGAAGAAGAAGCATCTGCGCAGATGGAGCGTTCCGCGGCGGCCGGCGCCGACTCTGCTTCCGGAGACAGTCAGGCTTTGAATAACGCTGCGACGCGGGCAGGTCGCCGCCGGTTGGCGGCACAATCATCGCTGTTTGATTTGGCCAACCAGAGAACAGTGGATGAACTGCGCCAGGCGGATACGGAAGCGATGTCGGCGGAAGAAGCGAAGGAGCTACTGTCGAAACTGAGAGAGCAACTACTCTGACGAGGCCCGCGCTCCCGGCGTTACGACGCCTTGGCGGCGTCGCGTATGACCAGATCGAATGTTCCGGGAGCCACTTTGCGAAAGCGTGTGTTGCGGTTGAGTGAAACCGCAATACTGATCGTCGGGTTGTGTCCGGTGAAGCTGAACCCGCCCTCCATGAGAATGTTGTAAATCTCGTTTACGTGCAGCGGCCCGCCGGCTTCGCGCAAGATCATCGTCGTCGCCTGAGGAATGGTGCGGTCGTAAAACCGATCGCTGCTGGCTTCGATGTTGCTGCGGACCGGCGGCACGTTGTGTCTTTGCGGGGCGGGTTGCGATAACTCAGCCCGGGCCAGCCGCCTTTGCAATTCGATTTCCAGTTCACCCACCGAAGTCGTTCCCACCGCTGTTGACGGCCCGCTCATGACATTCGATAACAGCCGGAAGATGGCAGCTTCAGTCTGCCCCGCAAGAGTGTCCATTTCCACGAGTTCCCCGCGAATAATCTCCGACTCTGATTCAAGTTCCGACAGACGCGCCGCCAAACGGGTGCGCGCCGCGCGCGATTGGCGCAGGCTTTGTTCCAGCCGGGCGATGAGCGTTTCGTTAGCCATCAGACACTGCCGATTTTAGATGGGTGCTCGCGGATTTACAATAGCCAGTAGCGAAACCAGCCCTTGCTGACGCGCGGGCTTCTGACACATCGGCGCGGAGCGTGTCGGAAGCCCGACCGTTAGGGAGGGCAACTTTGTAAGAAAGTGACCTTACCGGTCGCGTTCAACTATATAGGAAGGAATCGAGGCCAGGACCTGGGCATGAGTTGAATCCGGCAGGCTTTCGACAGCCGCGCGCGCCGCGAGCGCGTATTCGATAGCCCGCTCCATCGCCAACTCCAGGGCGCCGGTCCGCTCAAGAGCCTCGTGCAAGAAGGCTCGCGAGATAGTTTCATAACTCGCTTCGCTGATCACGGTCTGAATAACCGAGCGCATTTCCGGCTCTCGCTGTTGTAAGAAAATTAGCGGCAGCGAAACTTTACCTTCCAGTAAATCGGCGCCGGCGGGTTTCCCCAAGATGTCCTGGCTACCGGTGAAATCAAGCAAGTCGTCGACCAGCTGAAATGCAATGCCAAGGTTCATCCCGTAATCACGCAACATGTTTTGGGTCCGCACATCCGCGCCACCGAGCAACGCGCCGATCTCACAACAGGCGCTGAAAAGGTATGCGGTCTTCCGCGCGATCACGTCAAAGTATTGTTCTTCCGTGACATCGGTGCGGCCGAGCAGCGTCAATTGCAGCAACTCGCCTTCCGTCATCTTGCGTGTGACGGCAGTGAGAATGTCCAGAATCGGCAACGAGCGCTCGGCCAGACTGGTTTCAAAAGCAGACATGTAAAGCCAATCGCCCATCAACACCGCTGTCTGATTTCCAAATTCGGAGTTGATCGAGGGACGATTGCGCCGGGTTTCGGCTTTGTCGATTACATCGTCATGGACCAGGGTGGCGGTGTGCAGGAATTCCATCACCGTGGCCATGCGAATCGAGCTGTAGTTCGCTCCGTTTCCACCCGCCGCATAGTTGGAAAGAATTGTCAGTGCCGGCCGCACGCGCTTGCCGCCGGAGCGCCGCAGATAGTCGCCAATGTAGGCGACCACCTGAATGTTCGAACGCGCCTGACGTTCGAACTCTTCTTCGACCAACATCAACTCCGGCGATATTGAATCGAAGATTAGCTTCGCCGTCAGTTGAACGTCGTCAAGTACCGCGCTTTGTTCCGCTGTTCCCATTAATTAGTTTCAGGCTTCAAGTTTCAAATTCTAAGTCCGGAACTTGAAATAGCTTACTGCCCACTGCCCGCCGATCAGTTGGTTCGATAATTCGTAAACTGCATATTGATGCCAAAGTCTTTTGCCTTTAGTGCGGCAATCACAGTTTGGAGCGTATCGCGGTCGCGGCCCGTCACCCGCACCGTGTCTCCCTGGATCGAAGCCTGGACCTTCGCTTTCGAGTCCTTAATAGACTTTACAATGTCCTTGGCTTTCTCTTGCGGGATGCCCTGCTGTATTTGCACATGCTGGCGCACCGTGCCGCCGGCGGCCGGCTCGACCTTTCCGTAGCTCAACGCTTTCAAAGGCACGCCGCGACGGACCAGCTTCTGCTGAAGGATCTCGTTCATGTTGCGCAGCTTGGTTTCATCTTCAGCCGACAGGACCAGTTCCTTTTCTTCCAGAGCTACCCTGGCACTGCTGCCTTTGAAATCAAAGCGCTGCCCGACTTCTTTAGTCGTTTGATTGATTGCGTTTGCGACCTCGGCGCGATCGACCTGCGACACGATGTCAAATGAGTTTTGTTGCGCCATGCTTCGAGTAATTTCGATTTGCTCAGCAGTGAGGATAACATCAAAACAAGAGCATGTGAAAGTCTTCTCTAGATGTGGAGTGCGCCGGCAGAGCGAAGCGGCGACGGCGCTTTGGTTCCGCTTTCCCCTCTCCCAATGGGAGAGGGGCCGGGGGAGAGGGTTTACGAAGCGAGTAGGGAGAAAAAAGAAAAATCAATAATTCTTCGTTCTTCGTAAGCCCTCGCCCTAACCCTCACCCAGAGGGAGGGGGGAAGGAAAACATCCAAAGCGGTGTCGCGCTACGCTTGCCACCGCACTCCAAAGAGCCTCACGAAGTTCTCGCTGGTGATCCTTCCTATCTCTTCCAGAGTTTCATCATGAAGTTCAGCCAAACAGCGTGCTGTCTCTACCACGCGTGCGGGCTCGTTTCGTTTTCCGCGGAAAGGCACCGGCGTCAGATACGGACAGTCAGTCTCGATCATCAACCTGTCGAGTGGAAGTTGCTGCGCCACTTCACGCAGGCTTTCGGCTTTCTTAAAAGTTAAATTACCCGCAAATGAAATACAAAAGCCAAGTTCGATCGCGCCTTCGGCCATCGACAGGCTGCCGCCAAAACAGTGCATCACGCCGCCACGACTAGTTGTGGCGCCCGCATCCTGCGCGTGATTCAAGGGCGAGACGCCCGTGCCACCAGCCAGTTCCTCTTTCAAAATCGCAATCGTGTCATCGTCGGCTGATCGTGAATGAATCACAATGGGCAACTGGGCCGAACGCGCCAGTCGCAGTTGCCGGCGAAACACGTCCCTTTGCACCTCGCGCGGCGAATGATCGTAATGATAGTCGAGCCCAATCTCTCCCCAGGCGATCACGCGCCGGCTCTGCTTGATAAGACTTACGAGCTTCTGCTCGGCCGCTTCATCAAACAACTTCGCATCATGCGGGTGCACACCGACCGCGGCATAAATCTCTTTGTGCTGCTCTGCCAGTTCGACAGCCCTTTCGAACGCCCCGCTGTGGGGATCGCCCGTGCCCACATTTAGCAGCGTCGTCACTCCGGCAGCGCGGGCGCGCGCGATTACTTCTTCACGATCGGCATCGTATTCGGGACCATCAATATGGCAATGTGAATCAACGAAAGTCATCGACAGTCCATCCGGGACCGAGCTACTCACCGTCTATTTTCAAAGACTTGGCTTCGATAAAGATGTGTTTTATCTCAGGGTGTCGATCTGAAATCAACTTTTCAAGATGCTCGACCGCGGCCGCGATCTGCTCCGCCGTCAAATCTTTTCTGAAACGTATGTCCAACGTAAGCAGCACGTCACTGGGACTAAAGTGCATTGTGAGTGACTTCCTGACTTCCTCCACGGTTGGGTCGTCGCCGAGAATCGAATGAATGCTCGCCAGCACATTCGGATCGACGCCTTCGCCGATTAGCAGTCCCTTACTTTCGTAAGCCAGAAAGCCTGCTACCACGGCCAGGATAATTCCGATGACTATTGAGGCCACACCGTCGAGGTAGGGATTATCAAGCTGGTGCCCCAGGAATATTCCCACGAAGGCGACGATCAAACCGAGCAGGGCTGCCGTGTCTTCGAAGAGCACGGTAAACGTGGTGGGGTCTTTGCTCGCGCGGATCGTCTTGAATACCCCCTTGCCTCCCATCTCTCTACGAAAAGCCTTGTAAGCAAAAATCGAAGATATGCTCTCAAAGAAAAAGGCAATAGCCAGTACCACATAATTCCAGGTGGGGTCATAGAGATGTGGATATGTGAGGTGAGTTACGCCCTCGTACACCGACATGCCGCCGCCGAGCGCAAAAATCAAAATCGCTACCACCAGCGACCAGAAGTAGAGTTCTTTGCCGTGACCGAACGGGTGTTGGGCATCCGCGGGTTTTTGACTTCGGCGGAAGCCGAGTAACAGAAACAGTCCGTTTCCGGTGTCAACTATGGAATGAATTCCTTCGGAGAGCATCGCTGAACTGCCGCTGAAGTAAGCGGCAACCAACTTGGTGACGGCGATGGCCAGGTTGCCGACTATGGCGGCGAAAATTGCAGTTCTTGATTCAGTTCCCATTGGTGGGGTGGTCAGAACCGCCTGCGGTAGCGGGCGGTTTCAACGTTTATCACTAGAAAGTTTACGTCGATCAACCCCCCGCTACCGCAGGGGGTTCTGACTTCATTATGGAACACAACGCTGGTCGCGTGTCGGCGCCAGATCAAGACTCCTCAAACGGAGGGCGCCCGGGTCGATCGAGAGCCTGGCAGCCAATATGCCGCGCTCGCAAAGGAATCGAACAGCGCTGGTGGTGCTGCCATCGCCACCGATGGGATCGCCGGCAACGCACGTGCCCCATGAACTTGCGGCCGACATCCTTCTCCGCATTTGATTCACATCAAATCCGGGAGTGACCAGGGCTTCTGCGGTCTTCCGATCCCAATTAGACATTAAGTACAGAATCGAGTCGATAGTCCTCGTCATCGCGACATCCGGCGGCAGCGTAGATTGCACATTGAGCAATTGCACGCGCGGAGGCATTGTCGGGGCGAGCGTAATGTTGACGTCGAGCCAGCCGCGCTCGCATTTCATTCGCCAACGGCCCCGAAGCGCGTTCTCGGCCTCGATTGATGAAGCAGGCCGGCAGCTTCCATGCTTCGTCTTCAATTCCTGGATCCGCGCAGCCCGGCGATCAGCGGTCGCATCGAGGAAAAGATTGTCGGCGGCAATGCGCGACGCCAGCGAGTCATCCCACTTCAGGATCAGCTGAGTCACGTCCTTTTGCGCAGCCAAAAGTGCCGGCGAAGGTTGAACTACGCGTGGCTGCAATGCGCCAGTACGGTACAGCGCCGCAATCGTGTCAGTGAACAGACTGTTCCAGCCCGCATAGGTAAGATTTCCCATGGCGACCAGACCGACGCCGTACTCAGGAAGCCAACTCATCAGCGAGCCATAACCCGGCAGTCCGCCCCCGTGGCCAACCACATAATTAAACCGGCAATCCTGAGAGACCCTGAGTCCGTAACCGTAAGACGAAACGGCTAACTGGAGCGGCGCCTCAACGGAGTTGCGCAAAGCGAACGCCGGCTGCGCGCGTGAAGCTTGTTGCATTTCACGAACGCTGCTGCGACGCACCGGGCCGCGATCAACTTCGTCGCGTGGTGGGAACGCGGACAGCAGGAACGCCACGTAGCGCGCCAGATCATGCGCTGAGGTCCAGAGTCCACCCATTGATCCAAACGAGCCGTGCGCAAGTACGGGTTCGTCTTTCCAGGTGTTGTCTTCCCACCGGTAACCCGGAGCCACCTGGTTTTTCGGCACGGCCGTCAAATGAAATGTCGAGGCCTTCATTCCCAGGGGTTTCAGAATCTCCTCAGTAACATAATCGTCGTAGGGCTTTCCGGATGCGCGTGCTACTACCTGGCCCAGGATTGCGAAGCCATAATTGGAGTACTCATAAGCGGTCCCTGGTGCGGTCGAAAAGGGCAACCCTGCGCGCAGCCACGCGCGTAGCGTTTCGTCGCTCTGCGCCAACTGTCGATCACCCCAGGGATTGTCTTCGGGAAACCCTTCGGAATGGGTAAGCAAATGTCGAATCGTAAGTACTGGCGAGTCCTTTGTCGGATAAGGCAGACCAGCGAGTGCGGGGACATAGCGGGCCACCGGATCGTCCAGCGACAATTTCCCTTCGTCACGCAGCTTCAGGATTGAAAGCGCGGTGAAGCTTTTGGTCATCGACGCGATGCGAAAAACTGTGTCGGGGGTTACCGGCGCCCGGTCTTTAAGTTCGCGAACACCGGCTGTCTTCACCCAAACCAACTCGCCGTCGATGATAATGCCCATCACCGCGCCGGGCATGTGCGCGCGCGTGACCCAGGCGTTGAAGAGTCTTTCTATTTCGGGAAAGGCCTCGCCCAGCCTGCGCGCTCGTTCCGCATCCGCGAATTGAGGTGGCGGCAGCGTTCCCTGCGAGAAGCGGCGTTGGCCACGCGCACGCTGGCCAACCGAGGTGAGCGGAGCCCAAACCAGAGTCACAACCAGCGATGCAGTGATTATCGAAGCGAGTCTAGACGCGCGCAGCATTACCGACCTCCTCAGCAAAGTGATTCATGCTCCAGCGCGCAGAAACTACCACATTGAGCGCTCGATGGGCACGCGTTTTTACTTCTTCGCAATTGGAGTGTTTCCCGTGCAAGGTCGAGGCGGGAATCGGATTCAGCGAAATCAAGCGGGCGGTTTTTCAGTTGTTCGACTTGCAAGGGGCCAACAACTTCGGCCGCTGGGCCACGAAACGCACCGGCGCTGAGACCAGAGGGTCAGCCCAAAGCAAGCCCTTCTTCTGCCATTCCTGTCGCAGCTTCTGGGCCATGGCCCTCGACTGATACCAGGTGGATACGGTTAGGGAGAGCGCATGATCGCCCGCGTTAATTGAAGAGTCTCCTCGATTCTCTTTTCCGGCCACCAAACCGACTCCGATCATAATGTCGCGCTCATAGACCGCGCCGGGGGCGAGGGTAAGAAAAACTTTGCCTGGCGCCGTGCGGTCGATCCGTTCGATCTCTTCGTCGAAGTATCGGGAATTAAGTACCCAAACCTCGTACGGTCCAAAAGGGTTTCCCGGCGCGCTGCGAATCTTAGTCTGATAAAAGAGATCATGACCTTTGTAGAGAATCAGCTTCTGAGTTCCGAGATTCCGGTAACGCAGTTTCAGTCTCATCTCAAGTGAAGAAGAGTCCGCAGTCATCGCGCAATAACTTTGAGAGACTATGGCGACGGTTAGCTCGAGCGGCGGCCTTGGTGATTTGGGTTGGGCTAAAACTGATGCGACAGCGCTTAGCCAAAACAAAGTAATGACCAGTGGCTGAATCATTTTCCTTCGGTTTGCTTCGAGATTCCGCTAAGAGTCGAGTTCCAACTGGTTTTTGTGACTTTTCGTGTGAGTTAGTGGATGGTAATTCCGAGGACAAGAACGATCCACGAAATCACACGAACCGGCACAAAGAGAATGCGCTGAAAGCCAATTGAGGCTCCCCTAGTATTCGGTGAATTCGCGGCGCCTGAGTCCCTCAAGTCCCAGGGATCCATCTTTCGGATTGACGGTAATTTCCCAAGCTTCCATCGTGATGGCTCCGATGATCGCGTCGAGATCATGCCCGTTCGCTTTGCCGAGCGAATCCACAGGAACGACCGACGTGTCAAAGTCGAGCCCTTCGATCTTTCCATTGACGAGGGCGCGCTCTTTGATTTTGATCGTATCGCCGCCCAGCGCGACTTCGTAAGGCTTAGTTACCGGTACTAGACGGTCCGGAATATCCTTCAGGCATTTTCGGAGAAGATAGGAATTGAAGGCGCCGGTGTCGAACAAAGCCTTCACTGGCTGACCTTCGATCTCAATTGTCTTGATTACGCGGCTCATGGATAGCTCTCGGGGTAATCTTACCACCGGTTGTCATTATTTGTGTGTAACGAATCTTGCTAATACGCAAAACGAGCGTATCATGCTGAAGTCAGCAGGGTAGAATCCGTACTAAATGACAACAATATTTCTCTGCCGTCACGGCGAAACAGAGTTCTCTCGGGATGATCGATACTACTTCAAACAGAATTCCCCTCTAACCGACGTGGGCTGGCGGCAGACGGAGAGCCTAGCAACGACTCTTTGCTCCGAACCTCTAAGGGCCGTGTTTTCGAGTCCGTTGGAAAGGGCAATTTGCACGGCGGAGCAAATCGCGCGACGACATAATCTTCCGCTTGATATCTTGCCAACTCTAGTCGAGTGGAATCCCGGTGATTGGAGTGGGCTCACGAGAAGAGAAGTGCGTTCACTCTTTCCTGAGGAATACGAGTTATGGGCGGCAGATCCGGCTGTCAACAGACCGCTTCGTGGAGAATCATTTCATGAAGTTGCGCAACGGGCGCTTCCAGCGTTTCTGGCACTCACCAAGGCCCATCCAAGCGAAGTGATTGCCGTCGTGGGACACAATACGTTGAATCGCATAATCTTGGCCCATCTTCTTGGAATTTCGCTTAGCAATTGTCGGGCGAGAATCGTACAAGAGGCTGGCGCTCTTAACCAAATACGTTATGACTCTAACCAGGGTTGGCAAATCAACATCCTCAACTCTCGCACCCCAGTCTCCTGAGAAGTTCTTGCGGGCAGTCAAGTCGATTCAAGGACGACTTCAGCCGATCTGGCAACGCGGTCGAAATGCATGCGTCAGCGGTGACGGACAGCATTGGACACTGCCACCTTTCAAAAGGCCGGTGTCAATAGGAAAGGTTGAAGCTTATTTTCTGTACAATTTGACAGTACTCTTAAGGCCTAAGGTCATGGTTGAAATCGGGACAGGCTTCGGTTATTCCGCCTTGTGGATTGCCGCGGGCGCGATCGCTGCTCGGAGCGCCGAGGCTGAACTATTCACGGTGGACGATCACTCTGAGGGAGAGCTTGGCTATCAAGGACTTCGGTTCGCTAGAGAAATCTGCCAGCAAGCCAATGTAAGTCGGGTAGTTAGATTCGTACACGGCCGTTCGCCTGATGTGCTCAAGGCAATTCTGGAGGGTCGAATGCTGGATTTCGCCTTTATTGATGGGAACCATCACGGAGGGCAGCCCTATGCTGACTTTCACGCGCTCTCCATGTTTACTCATAAAAAGAGCATTATCGCGTGGCATGATGTGGACACACGCTACACCGTTCCAGACGCTTTTGAGAGGGCTTGTTCGGAAGGATGGACAGGTCAGATCTTGAACACGAGTTGCCGATTAGGTGTCTCGTTCGCGAGTCAGGAGCACCAACGTCTTATTTCAGATGCGTTTGAAGCAGCATGCCGACTCGCGCTCTTGAACACATCGTCGTCGGGGTGATCCAGTTCTATGGGTAGTTTGGGCGCATTCATAGTTGGTATCTTGTCGAGCATTGCCGCGGCTTTGATTCTGCGTGTTGCAATCGACAAGATTTCTCTGCGCTTTACCTTTCGGAGGGTTCTTGGCGACATTAGAAGACTCTATGCTCAAATCGAGGATGATGGCTATGTTCCCGACCACATTATCGCGATTGATAGAAATGGAACGATCGTAGGAGCTATTTTGGCTGGCTTCTTCGGTGTTGAGACTGTCATATCGTTGGCTACTGTTAACCATCGCTTGGCCGACGGCTCACGAACCACCGTCATGTTGGAAGCGCACCTTCCCAAAGCCGAGTTTCTCCATCATAAGACCCTGCTCCTAGTAATCTGCTTTAATGACACCGGTACGTCCTTAGAGGCCGTTTACAGATGTCTTGGAGCGCCGCCTTTTGAAGTGAAAGAGATGCGTTCAGCAGCGCTGTATACCTCAGTCTCGCCCCGATTAAAACCTAAATACTTTGCGAGAGAAGTTGGGCGTGATCTGAAAACGTCGGTAAACCGAATTGTAAACAAGATGCCATGGATGATTCGAGAGTGGCGGCACGTGTTTGGTCGTGAGAGGCTTCCTCCGAGATGAATGGTATTAGAGGGATCAGAGTCACTGCAAGTTAGCGGATCCCTTCAATGCCACTTTCAAATCACCTATTTTTGGCGTTGCTTTACGTCTACTTCAATCTCGCCCCATTCGGAACGTCTTCCGTGAACGTGGCGATCACCGGCTTGCCTTCTTCGCCGATTGAAGCGGCCAGCAACATGCCTTGTGATTCATGCCCGCGCAGCTTGCGTGGTTTAAGATTCGCCACCACCACAATCTTGCGACCGACGAGTTGTTCAGGTTCGTAGTATTCGGCGATGCCGGCCAGGATCTGGCGCGGCTTATCTTCCCCAATGTCCACACTGAGTAGTAGAAGTTTGTCGGCTTTGGGAATTCGCTCGGCTGTGCGCACTTCGCCGACGCGGAGATCGACCTTGGCAAAGTCGGTGATCTCGATCAGTCCATCACCCGTCACGTTCTTGACTGCGTCCTCCCTGACGGTCGGGCCAGTGCCCCGCTCATCGGACGTCTTCGGTACAGCATCAGCCTCGGTTGCGTGTTGACTTGAGCCTTGCGCCCTCCCTGACGGTCGGGCTTCTGCCCCGGAGTTTGAGCCCTCGCCACCGGCGGGGCCGCCCTTTATCTCATCCATGGTTTTCGCCTTATCGATTCGTGGAAACAATGCTTTCACTTCGCCGATCTGAATGCTCTCCAAATCTCCCCACTTCAAAGCTGCCGGATCGACGTCGCATGGATCGTCCTTCAGACCCAGCTGCGAGTAAATCTCGCGCGCAGCGTTTGGCATTACCGGATATAACAGCACACTTAACCAGCGCAGCGATTCCGCGGCGCGATACAACACTGCATTCAGGGTTTGCTCCTGGGATGCGTCTTTCGCCAGGTCCCAGGGCTTGGCGTCTGAGATCATTTTGTCGACGTGCGCGACGATGCTCCACGCCTCTTCCAACGCTTTACTGAAAGCAAATTCATCAAGGTAGCGAATGAATTCGTCGCGCGCGTGCTCGATAAAACTCGAGATTGTCGCTTCGTCGCTGTCGATTCCGGCGCGCTTGGCGGGCAAGCGGGCTGCTTCCGAAATAGTTCCTGCTGGAATGCGGCCATGGCAATATCGCTGGATCATGGTTAACGTCCGGCTGGAAAGATTTCCCAGACCGCTGGCCAGATCGCTGTTCGTGCGATCAATCAGGTTCTCGTAACCGAATCGGCCGTCCTGACCGAAAACCATTTCGCGCAGACAGAAGTAGCGAATCGCATCAGTCGGAAAGTGCCGGTTGAGCACGTCCAACTCGATCGTATTACCGAGAGTCTTGGACATTTTTCGCCCAGCCGGATCGACCCACATCCCGTGAGCAATGATTCCCCGCGGTTGTTCCAGACCCGCGGCCATCAGAAACGCCGGCCAATAGACCGCATGAAAGCGCAGAATGTCCTTGCCCACCAGATGCAGCGCGGGCCAGAATTTTTCAAAGCCCACGGCCTTCTCCTGTTGCTGGTTTCCAAACCCGATCGCCGTGATGTAGTTGATGAGCGCATCGAACCAAACGTACATCGTGTGCGCGGGATCGTCGGGAACGGGAATGCCCCAACTGACTGAAGTTCTCAGACGGCTGACCGACAGGTCCTGTAGTCCGCCCTCGACAAACTTCCGCACTTCATTGCGACGGGCTTCGGGTTGCACAAATTCCGGGCGCTCTTCATATAACTTCAAAAGAGCCTGGTCATAATCCGCGAGCCGAAAGAAATAGCTCTCTTCAGAAACACGATCCAACTTCGTTTCATGGATCAGACAGGTCGGCGGTTCGTCCGCGTTTGCGGACTCTGAGTATTCGTCCTCAGTCTTGTAGGCCGCGCAGGCGGCGCAAAACCAGCCTTCGTAGTGGCCCTTGTACAGCGCCTCGCGGCCTTTCGGAGTCGTGGCCCTGGCCGCTCGCCGCCACAATTCACTGACACCCTCGTAATGAAAAGGTTCCGTGGTGCGCATGAAAAAGTCGTAACCGCCGTGGGCAGTGTCGAGACCAAATGCGGCAGTCATCTTCTTGAAATAATTGACGACATAGTCGGCCTGCTCCTGAGGGGTGCGGTTGTTTCGTTGGGCAGCGCGTTCAATGTTGATTCCGTGCTCGTCGGTGCCGGTGAGAAAGAAGGTTTCAATTCCCTGCTGTCTTTTGTGACGCGCGATCACGTCGCAAACGATCATGGTGTAGAGATGGCCCAGGTGAGGCAGACTGTTGGCGTAGTAGATGGGCGTGGTTACGTAGAAAGTCATTTAGTGAATCGTCAATAGTAAATCGTGAATAGACTAACTCCCTTCAGCCTGACGTGGTGCGCCAGTCCGGTAAGCATTCGACCGATTTCTGCTCGTGAGGACGCATGGCACTTCTCCTGAAGATCAAGACGATAGAGCCAGTTATCTATTTTCGATTTACGATTTACTTCTTCTTAGCAAACTCATCATCGGGATTGAACCTGGGCATCGTATTCATGTCGGCGACGCGGCGAGCGATCGCCAGCGCAAATTCCGCTTCCTGAATCATTCCGCGAAAATCCCAGTCGTCCCGATATTCATCCGAAGGCTGGTGATAATGCGCGTCGTTGTATTCGCGAAATTTCTTCTCGCCCCAGCCCTTTGGACGGCCCACATAGTCATCGCCTTCTTTCAGACTAATAGAAGGGACGCCGACTTTAGCAAACGGAAAGTGATCAGAGCGATAGAACGATCCCTGTTCGGGCCGCGGGTCCGGCGATATGCGCAGGCCGCGTTCTTTGGCAATGGTGTCAACGATTGCTTTCAAGGACGAACGTTCAGCGCCCAGCGGCACAAAATCGTGCGTCGGACCGAGTATGTTCATCGAGTCCAGGTTTATGTCGGCGGCGGTTTTTGCGATCGGCACCAGCGGATGTCTTGAATACCATTCGGCCCCGATCAGGCCTTGCTCCTCGGCGGTCGGAATCAGAAACAGAATCGATCGTCGCGGTCTTTCCGCCAGCGGCAGGTTTGACAGGACGCGCGCGATTTCAATTACCGACGCCACGCCTGTTGCGTTGTCCAAAGCGCCGTTGTAGATCGTGTCACCGCTCTTGTTCGGCGCCCCAATTCCCAGGTGATCCCAGTGCGCAGAAAAGACTACGTACTCATCCTTGAGCTTCGGGTCGCGTCCGGGAAGTATCGCCACGACGTTCGGCGCTTCGACTCGCTTTACTTCGCTGTTCAGCTCAAGTGAGACATTCAGGTTCAGCTTAACCGGTCTGAAATCGCGCGAGGCCGCCTGCTTTCGCAGTTCATCCAAATTCTGTCCGGCGAGGGCCATCATGCGACGTGCCGCGTCGTCAGTCATCCACGATCTCACTTTTAGAAACGGCGTGTTGTCGCCACCGGTGCGCGCGATGTCGAATCGCCAGGAACCATTCGAAGTGCGCACGACGTTCCACGGATAACCGGCAGATTCGTTTGTGTGCAGCAGCAACACGCCGACGGCGCCACGACGCGCGGCCTCTTCAAACTTGTACGTCCAACGACCATAGTAAGTCAGCCTGCGTCCGCCAAAGAGATCGGGTTCCTCTTTTGTCGCCGGCGGATCGTTGACCAGCATTACCAGAACCTTGCCGCGATAATCGTCTGCCGCTCCCTTGTAGTCGTTCCACTTCTGTTCCGGCGCGTCGATCCCGTAACCGACAAAGACCAGGTCGGTGTTCACCGAAACATGTTCCGTTTGCGCGCCGGTAAAGGCAACGAATTCGTCGGCGAACTTGAACGCCTCGGCTTTGTCAGGGCCGTTGATGCGCAGCTCAGTTTTCGGATCAGCCTTCACGCCGACCAGCGAAACCGGTTGCCAGAAACTTCCCTTTGCGCCGGCGCCTTTCAAGCCGAGAGCCTCAAATTGTTCGGCAATATACAGCGCTGCGGTCTCGCCGCCTTTCGCGCCAGTGCCGCGACCCTCCAAACGATCGTCGGAAAGAAACTTAATGTGGGCGCGGAGGGCGTTTTCGCTAATCGGGCCGGGCAGGCTCGCTGTGCGTTTGGCAATCCGCTGCGACGAAGCAGTGACGGCAATCGCAAGAAGAATAACTAAACCGAGAAACTTGTTTCCCTTCATGTCATCTCCCAATCAATAGTTCATATACAAGAATCAGATCCGACACCTAAGAAAACCCTTAGCCTCAAAGCTATAAACATCACGCTCCTAAAAGGAGCTTTAATCCCAAACCAAACAACTCTCAAGACTTCCCGGTTATCAAGGCCATTGCTTCGGCGCGGGTGCGCGGGTCTTTGCGAAAGCCGCCGAGCACCGCGGACGTAACGGTCATGGCGCCTGGTTTTTTGACTCCTCGTAAAGTCATGCAAGTGTGTTCAGCTTCGATCACCACCATGACTCCGAGCGGATCGAGTAGTTCGAAAAGAGTGTTGGCAATTTCCGATGTCAGTCGCTCCTGCAACTGCAGCCGCCGCGCGAATGTTTCCGCCAGACGCGCGAGCTTGGACACCCCGAGGATGTTGCCATGTTTCGGAATGTAAGCGATGTGACACTTACCCACGAACGGCGCCAGGTGATGCTCGCACAACGAGGCGATATTGATATCTTTGACGATCACCATTTCGTCGTGCTTGTTACCGGAAAGCGGCACAATGTGCTCGCTCGGATCTTCTCGCATCCCGGCAGTCAGTTCCGCGTACATATCGGCGACGCGCGCGGGCGTGTCGCGCAAGCCTGCGCGATCGGGATCTTCGCCAATGCCCTCGAGAATCAGGCGCACGCCACGAGCAATGCGATCCAGGTCCACCTGACCTGTGCGTCGCGTTCGCTGCGGCTTGCGTTTAATGTCGGTCAGTTTCGCGCTCATTCTGGAGTGCGGCGACTCGTCGCCGCTTTTTAGTTCTTTGCTCTGGTGCTCACCGAATACGCTGCCCGCGCAGCTTCCTGAACTTCGCGCAGCGCCACCCCGGCATTTTGGGCCGCTGCACGGCATTGCTCAAACTCGGGCGTCACGTTTCCTGCGCCATTTTGTGAATGAGCAACTTTAACATCAATCGGGCCAAATTGCGTGAGGACCGTCACGGTCTCGCGCGGGAGCGCCCGGCGCATCACTTCATAGCTGCGCGCCCCAATCGTGGTTGTTTCAGCGAACAACATCTGCAGAAACTTCTCGCGCTCTTCCGGCCGGCACAAGATTGAAACCAGGACACCCGGGCGGTTCTTTTTCATCTGCGCCGGCGTTAAGAAACAATCCCGCGCCCCGAGTTCAAAAGCGCGATCCATGACATGGCCAAAGAGTTGTGCTGACATGTCGTCGATATTCGTTTCGATCATTAGCAGCGACTCGTCACCGGCCGGAGTTTCGGCTTCGGTCTCACCCAGAAAGAGGCGCAGGACGTTGGGGAAATTCTGGTGATTGCGCGTCCCCGCCCCATAGCCGCTGGATTCAATTTTCATCGATGGCATAGTGCCAAACTGTTCGCAGACGGTTGTAATGATGGCCGCGCCGGTCGGAGTCATGAATTCGCCCTCAATATCTCCGGCATAAATCGGTTTGCCCTTTAGGAGCTCTGCCACCGCGGGCGGCGGTATGGGAAAGCGCCCATGCGCCATCTCGGTCATGCCAGTCCCAACGCGTAACGACGAGCAAACAAATCTATCGACGGCGAGCAAATCAAAACCAATGGCTGCCCCGCAGACGTCAATGATGGCATCAAGGGCGCCAACTTCGTGAAAATGAATCTTTTCGATTGGCTCGTTGTGCACGCGGCTTTCAGCTTCTGCCAGGCGTGAAAATATGCGCGCCGCACGATCCTTGACCCGGTCGCTTAAGCCCGAGTCATAGATGATCTTAAGGATGTCAGCAAGATGACGATGCGCATGTTCGTGGGCAGTCTGCACGCGAGCGTGCGTAGCGCTGATTCCAGAGCGATCGACTCGGTCGAAATCAATCTGCCAACCACCGACATTCAACAACTTGAGCTGCTCGATCAGCGCGCGCCCGTCCACACCTACACTGACGAGTGCGCCCAGAATCATGTCGCCGCTGGCGCCCGCAAAACAATCGAAATAGAGTGTTCGCATAAAAATTCAGTTGGCCACGAGAAGGCATAAGAAGCTCAAAAAGGAAAAGCAAAGTCAAAAGCGCTTGGCCCTTTAAACTCAGACTCAGGGTGAATTATCCCTTGTGCCTTTTGCGCTTTTTTGTGGCTTACCTCTCGAGCAGCGGCAGAATCTCTCCAGCTCTACCAGTCAAGACTTCGTCGCACCCGTCCGAAAGCGGAGTGCGTTCCGGATTGACCTCGACCAGATAAGCACCAGCCGCGCGCGCAACTTCCGGAATCAAGGCAGCCGGGTAAACAACTGCCGACGTGCCGACAACGAAACAGAGTTGGCAGTCTTGCGCTTGCAGCACCGCGTCCTCATAGGCGCCTGCCGGCAACATCTCGCCAAACAGAACCACGTCGGGACGCAGGTGACTGCCGCAATCAGGACACGCCGTTACCCCGGCGTCGATTCTCAATTCGCGAACGTCATGACGCGTGCCACAGTCCAGACAGCGGGCGCGCCAGATGCTTCCGTGCAACTCGATCACGTCGCGCGCGCCGGCGGCCTGATGCAGGCCATCGATGTTCTGCGTTACCAGCGTGAGACTCTTAAAACGGTTTTGCCAGCGCGCAATCGCCTCATGCGCGGGATTGGGTTTCAACTTCTCAAGCAATCCGCGACGGTAATTGAACCATTCCCAAACGGCGGGCAGATCGCGCTCCAACATTCTGGCCGACGAGATCACTTCGAAAGGCATTCCCTTCCACACCGCGGTGTTGCCGCCACCGCGAAAGGTCGGTACGCCTGACTCTGCCGAAACGCCGGCGCCGGTCAGCACCAGGACCGTTTCGGCCTGCTCAAATCTCTGTCTCAGCTCTTCAGAGATGATCTGCTTCGTAATCGGTTGCATGACAGGACTCAGCCAAAACCAGGATAGTAACAAAGGCTCACGTCGAGTCGCAATTTCGCGATCTGCACTCACATTCAATACAATAGCCGTTTGCTTGTGCCGTCGGTTTTTGCACTCATCAAAACCTGTGAGCTTAATCGAACTCCAAAACACGCTTCAGTCCGCCATTCGCGCGGCGGCCCACGAGTCATTCGACGTCCAACTGGAAGACGTCGTGAGCGAAGTACCGCCGCGCACGGAACTGGGCGACCTGGCATTTCCCATCGCCTTTGAACTAGCCAAGCAGATCAAAAAGACGTCCGGCGAGAAACGCGCGCCCCGCGCGATCGCTGAATCGCTCAAGCCGGCTTTGGAGTCAATTGACGGAATCGCGCGGGTCGAGGTAGCCGGCGCCGGCTATCTGAACGTGTTCTTTGATCGAGTAACGCTTATCTGTGAACTTGCCGGAGATCAGGCGGCACGCGAAGAACCGGCAGCACATGCGCGCAAGCTCATGGTCGAGCACACCAGCATTAACCCAAACAAGTCGGCGCACATCGGGCACGTCCGCAACGCCGTACTGGGCGACACCTTTGTTAACATCCTGCGCGCAGGTGGCGATCGCGTCGAGGTGCAGAACTATATCGACAACACCGGCGTGCAAGTGGCAGACGTAGTCGTCGGGTTCATGCATATCGAAAAGATGACGCTTGAAGATATTAAGTCACTCGACAACTCCCTGCCCCGCGAACGGCCGTTTGATTACTACTGTTGGGACCTTTACACGCAGGTCGGCGCTTTCTATCGCGAAGGCGGCAACGCCGGCGAGGCAAACCCGGAACGATTGAAACTGCGCACAGAGGTTCTGCACGCCATTGAAGAAGGAAATAACCCAACCGCAGAGCTGGCCGACTATGTCGCCACTCGAAACGTCGAACAGATCCTCGACACCATGCAGCGGCTCGGTATTGGTTACGACTTGCTGGCACGGGAATCGGAGATTCTGCACCTGCATTTCTGGGAACGAGCCTTTCAGCTAATGAAAGAACGCGGCGCCCTCCATTTCACTGACGAAGGCCGCAATCGCGGCTGCTGGGTGATGCCGTTCGAGTCGCACACGGGCACGGACGAACACGACTCGGACAAGATCATCGTGCGCTCAAACGGCACGGTGACGTACACGGGCAAGGATATCGCGTATCAGCTTTGGAAACTCGGACAGCTCGGACTTGATTTCAATTACAAACCGTTTCGCTTGTACGACGACGGTCATGCCACCTGGATCACAACCACTGAACCTAACGCAGCGGTTCAACCCGAAGTGCCGCGCCCAAACTTTGGTGGCGGCGCTATCGTTTACAACGTCATCGATTCGCGTCAGTCCTATCCTCAGGACATAGTTCGAAAAGGCGTGGCTGCAGTCGTGCCTGAGCTCGGCGAGGAAGCCAGCGTGCACCTGTCTTATGAGATGGTGGCACTCTCTCCGGCGGCGTGCATAGAACTGGGCATTGAACTTTCAGAGGAAGATCGGAAGCGGCCGTACATCGAAATGAGCGGCCGCAAAGGTCTGGGAGTGAAAGCGGATGACTTGATTACCAGGCTGGAAGCGGACGCGTTGGCGGAAGTGAAGACTCGGCACGCGGATCTTCCTGAAAAAGCACAGCGCGAAACTGCTCATGCGATCGCCGTCGGCGCCCTCCGATATTTCCTGCTTAAGTTCACGCGCAATTCCGTAATTGCTTTCGACTTCAAGGAAGCTCTATCGTTCGAAGGAGAGACGGGTCCCTACTGTCAGTACGCCGCGGTGCGGGCGAATTCGATCTTTCGAAAGCTCGAGGTCAGTACCGCGAGCGGTAGCGACCGGGTCGCTGATGGACAAGGAGTCAGTACCGGGAGCGGTAGCGACCGGGTCGAACTGAATACTTTGAGCGAAGCACACAAGTTAATCGAGCGCGCAAGAGTGGAGGTGTCGAACTTATTCACCGGCGAGACCGGAGATGAAATCTGGTCGCTGTTAATGCTGGCCGCACGTCTGGATGAAGCGAATGCTCAGGCCATTGCCAGCGCTGAACCGGCCTTTCTGGCGAAATACACTTTCAATTTGGCCAAGGCGTTCAATCTTTTCTATCATCGGCACCGAATTATCGCGGAAGAAGACGCAACCAAGCGGGCCGTGCTGATTACCGTCGCGGATTACACGCGGCGCCAGTTGACAGCAGCGTTGGGGAGGTTGGGAATAAGCGTTCCGGAACGGATGTGAGACGATGTTGGAACTCGACTCTCGGCTTAGCGTCCATTTACCATTTACTATTTACCATTTACGATAGGACACCATGCTAATCGTCATGAAAGCCGACGCCACGGATGCGCAGATTGCGCATGTCGTTGACGTCATCACCGAACTCGGTTTCAAACCTCACCCAATGCCGGGCGCTACGCGTACGGCGATTGGCATCACCGGCAATCAGGGCGCGGTCGACCCGACCCGCTTTGAAAACCTGCCCGGCGTGGCCGATGCCATTCGCGTCAGCAAACCTTACAAATTGATCAGTCTGGATCTTCGCCCGGAAAAAACCGTCGTCCGCGTTGGGGATGCAACCATTGGTGGAGACGAGTTGGCGATTATTGCCGGGCCGTGCGCGATCGAGAGTCACTCCCAGGCGTTTGCCGTGGCTGAGGCCGTCCGTCGCAGTGGCGCGCGTTTTTTCCGCGGCGGCGCTTTCAAGCCGCGCACCTCTCCCTACGCTTTCCAGGGGCTGGGAGAAGAAGGCTTGAAGATTCTGGCGGAAGTTCGGGATACGTACGGGCTGAAAATTGTTACGGAAGCGTTGGATGAAAACGGCGTGGATCTGGTCGAGCGTTACGGCGACATGATCCAGATTGGCGCGCGCAACATGCAAAATTTTTCTTTGCTGCGTCGCGTCGGCCGATCGAAGTTACCCGTCCTGCTTAAGCGAGGATTGTCGGCAACTCTGGACGAGTGGCTCCTGGCCGCCGAATATATCATGTCCGAAGGCAATTACCAGGTTGTCCTGTGCGAGCGCGGCGTGCGCACATTCGCACAGCACACTCGCAACACGCTCGACCTTGCTTCGATTCCCGCCGTACGCCGCATCTCGCATCTGCCGGTTATCGTCGATCCTTCACACGGCACCGGCAAAAACTATATGGTCACGCCCCTGGCCTGCGCCGGAGTCGCAGTCGGCGCTGATGGATTGATTGTCGAAGTTCATGACCAACCTGAACGCGCTTTGTCCGACGGCGCCCAGGCGCTAACTATCAGCCAATACGAACAGTTAATCCAGGAAGTGCGGCCGATCCACGAGGTCGTCGCGCCTCAACCGGTCTCTTAACTAACCGGCTGAAGTTCCGGCCAAAATCTGAGGTAGATGAATTGTGAAGGCTGACCGGGGGATCACTCGATTAAAGCCCGCTTGTTCGGCCGTACGCTGAAGTTCGGTCTGAACGTGAGAGAAAAATCCCAGTAGCGGAATCGAGCGCAACTGCTCGTCAGCTTTCAATTGCTTCGCTAGTTCAATTGGATCGACCTTTTGCGAATGAAGATCGCAAATGATTAACGCGGGCATGTCGAGACGAGCGGCTTCGAGCAAGGCGTCCACTGTGCGCGCAAAGCGAATCGGGACGTTAAGTTGCTCGGCCGTGCCGCGTATCTTCGAGGCAAAGAAAAGGTCATCAACTACTGCTATTACGTTTCTTTCCATACTAGTCCTGCGTTCTCTTTCACTGCGCTAAAGAAAGCCCGATAGGGATTCATGCCCTTGCTTACGCGCGGGCTTCTGACACATGATTCTGCCGTGACCACGGCATCTGCGGCAATGGATTTTTCGGCGGTCCCGAATAAGGGAATCGAGCTCGGAAATCAGAGCGCCCTTTCGATCGAAGCCGGGAATGCGGCGCGGCTGGTTCTCGCTACCTACAATATTCGGTACGCGGTCGGCAGCCGGCTGGTTTCGTCCGGCCTGTTCCGAAAGGTCGGCTATAATTTTCCACGCCCGCGTTCTGAAGCTGTATCGCGCAACATTCAAACCGCCGCTCGAGCATTTTCTGACAACGCTCTTTTGCCGCGGCCGGACATTCTAGCACTGCAAGAGGCCGACAAAGAGACCGCGCGCGCCGGCGCCCAACATGTCGCAGCCCGTCTGGCTGAACAGTTGAATGTTCCGTACGTCCATGTCGGGGCAGCCATTCCGCGCGGAGTCAAGCCGGAGAAACGTGAATGGTGGCTCAACTTTGAAGAACAAATAGGTCTTCATGATCCGGGAGACACGGGAGTCGCGTTACTGAGTCGCCTGCCGCTAAGCGAAATAACCAGAATTGATTTGCCCTGGGACACGTGTGCGTGGCGACCGCGATTGGCCGTCGGCGTCACGATTGAAATGTCAGGGCAGCGAGTTCGACTATTTAATGTCCACCTCGATCCGCACGGTCCCTTGGATAATCAACATCAGCAGCTTAACGTGGTTTTGGAACACGCGCGCAGCCACCACGGCCCCATTGTGATCCTCGGCGACTTCAACACATTGTCAAAACAGAAGGCGATGGAAATCCGCAAGCTGATGGAGTCAAATGGCTACGTCACGCCGTTTCCGACCGGCACACCAACATGGCGAGGCGCCGGTCTGCGTTTTCATGCTGATTGGATTTTCGTCCGCGGCCTAAGCCTTGGTCGTTGGGGCGTGGCCAGGCCGTTGAGTGTGTCCGATCACTGGCCGATCTGGGCAGAGATCTCATTGCCGATTGCCGATTTCCAATTGCCGAATTAGGCGTTGGACTTTGCTTGTATGTTATTGGGCATAAATCGGCAATCGGCAATCGGCAATCGAAAATTGGAAATGAAGATCACCAGCCGTGATAATTCTCTGCTCCGCCGCGCGCGATCAGTGCGCGACGGAAAGGAACCTGACTCGATGTTCGTCGAGGGCCTGCGGCTTTGCGAAGAAGCGTTGGCGTCAGGCCTCAACCTTGAGGCCGTAATCTACTCGGAAGAACTCAAGCGCAAAGAGCGGCCGGCACGCTTGATCGAACTATTGGAAGGCGGCGCAACCAACGTCGCCTCAGTCAGCGAGAAATTGCTCGCTTCGATTTCCTACACCAAAACTCCGCAGGGCATTGTGGTGCTGGCATCCCGGCCCATCAATGATGAAAAGACTTTCAAAGCAAAGCAAACCGGTTCGCCGTTACTGGTAATCATGCATGGCATCAACAATCCGGTTAACGTCGGTGCCATCCTGCGAGTGGCCGAGGCCGCCGGCGCCACTGGCGTTATCGCAACTGAAACCACCGCTGATCCTTTTTCAGCCAAAGCGCTGCGCGGCGCGATGGGCTCGGCCTTCCGTTTGCCAATTTGGCTGGGAGCAAAGTATTCGGATGTCGTTCTGTGGTGTAAAGACCGCGGTACTCGCACAGTCTGCGCTGACGTCAGGGGAGCGAAAGCCCATACGGACATCGATTGGCGCGGTGCGTGCGCACTGATCGTAGGTCCAGAATCGACCGGCCTTTCTTCAGAGGAACTCGCGGGCGCAGACGAAGTAGTGCGGATTCCGATGAAGGGATCGGTTGAGAGTCTTAACGTGGCAGTGGCAGCCGGGATACTTCTTTATGAAGCAAATCGACAACTAGAACGAAAGCAGTAGAGGATATGGGACTATTGAAGGCCTGACTCAACGGCATCCATGCGCTTATGAACGAGTCTTTGATCGGCGCGAACCTGTAGAACGTCGTGGTTCAAAACGTCGAGCTTTCGGTTGATATCGTCGACACCTTTCTTGACCTCAAGAATTTCAACGAGCGCCCGCTCCCAGATTGGCTTGGTGTCGAGGGCCTTGGCTTCCAGGGCCTGCACGCGCAGGTCGAGACCGTCGAAGCGCGCATCCATCCCATCGAACCGCGCATCGATGGAATCAAAGCGCGCAAACACTCGCTCTTCAAAAGAACGGCTATCTGGGAGATCCCGCGTGCGCTCCTCGTTCATCGGCGTAATTATGAGGCCTTCGGTCCGTTCCTTCAACCACAAATTCATAAATGGCGGATTCCGCTGCGTCGCTTCAACTTAGCAACAGATGCCCGATTTTTGCTTGGACGAAGCGGCAAGACAGAAAGCTCCAAAGTAGTGTATTTTGTTATGGATCTACCGAGCCAGAATTGGCGATTGAACACGTCTATCGGGATACTCGTATTCTGATTCATGGCTGACGAACAGAATCCACCAAAGCGAAGACGCGACACCATCCTGCCTGAGCGGCTAATGCGCCGGGTGCTGGAAGGTGTGGGCGATGTGGTCGATCGCAAACTCGGTCGTACTGTCGATCCGAAGACCGGACTCACGCCCGACCAGCTTATTAGCCGCATGAACCGCTTGATCGACGAACGCGTCCGCGAGGAAAAAGGCCGCGGGCGCATCGCTCCCCATCATCTGAAGCTCAAAATGGAATGGGGAACCCATTCTGAAACACCGCCTGAGGTTACACGCCGGCTGGAAACAGAAATCCTGGCCGCGGCAATCGATCACATCAACGACAATCGATATCGGACGATGGCGCCGGTAACGATCGAAACCGATGTCGACATCTTTACCAGCGGCATGTCCGTGGACCCCACCTTCGGGGAATTCGAAGAAGAACTTCGGCAAAAGGATCTGGAGCGCAAATTAGGCAAGCCAATAAAACCTCAGCGTCAGGAAAAGTCTGAGATCCCAATTAGCGCGCGCATTACGCTGCCCCAGGGTTCACGCGATGCTGAGCTTTTGTTTGTCGCCGGTGGCCGGCGGTTGAATGTCGGTCGTGGCACCGACAGCGATCTTCATTTGAACCATTCAAGCGTTTCGAAGATTCACGCCGCCTTGAAAATGGACAATCTCGGCACGCTACTGGTCGCCGATACCGGTTCGACCAACGGCACCCACATCAACGGCATGCGCATTCCTTACGGCGAGGCGCGGGCAATTTCAGACGGCGACGTCGTGGCGTTCGGTGAAGTCGAAGTTCGTTTTCGCAAAGTCGATTCGTGACATGACGCTCGCACTGCTTCTCTTTCAAGCTGCTACACCTACGCCTCCGAGCTCGCCGGAGAAGCTTCCCGCATGGCTGACGCTGATCTTTCTTATCGGGATCAGCTTAATCGTCCTGCTGCTGTTGCTCTCTTTGATTCGGACCTGGCTCGGGCGAGCTCCCGGAGCGCCGACCGCGCCGGCGAGTCTGCCAACTGACATCCGCAAACGTCTGGGCGCAACCAGCACTAATCGCGGCCTGCGCGCCTGGCGGTGGCTGTTCGCTTTAGTCGCCCTCAGCATGTTTGGGTTTCATGTTTACTGGGCCCGTTATGCAGCAGAGCGGAATGCCAAATTCCAGGAGCTTAATTACAAGGACCTGCGCAACCGCCGTCTCACGGAATCCACGCTGCGCGGTTGGATCTATGACCGGAAGGGCCGGCCTCTGGCTTATTACAAGAAAGATTCCAACGGAAACATTATCCGCGAGTATCCGCTGGACGCAGCCCTGGCCCATATCTTTGGAACGGATCGCGGCGAACCTGGATTGGAGCGCGCGCTGTTTGGCGCTGAAAGCGGCGCGGTTCCTGAAGTCTGGCAAATAGTCAAAGGACAGACGGTCGAACAGAAGCTCAACAGGGATTATACGTTGACGATCGATCAGGAGCTGCAGCAAACCGTAGTTGATCAACTCAAGGGCAACCACGGCGCAGTAGTTATGTTCAATCCACAAACCGGCGAAGTGCTGGCCATGTACAGCAATCCCTCGTACAGCTTGAAAGATGTGCAGGACGAGGCGAAGTGGATCAGACTGGATAACGACAGAAAAGAGAAACCGCTCTTGAATCGAGCGATCAACGAATACTACGTCCCCGGATCTACTTTCAAAACAGTGATGATGTACGCGGCCTTTCGAAATGGCATGCAGGGAATTCACTTCAATACCAGCGGCGGCTTCTCGCCCGCGGGTTGCGGCCGGACGATTACCGACGACAACGGCGGGTGCGAAGCTTGCGGCGACATCGGAATTGATTCCGCGTATCAGCACTCGAGCAACATCTATTTCTCTTACATGGGAACTCAACTGGGTGGAGAGAAAATCCGCGACACCGCCAAACTGCTGGGCATGGGCGCATATGACAGTGTCAGCGGAGAGGGGCAAGGCCGGCGCGAACCCGAAATCTGGAATGCCAGCAGCAGCGCCGTCAAAAACGCTATTGCGCCGACTGAGTCGTGGCTAAAAGCCGGAAAGAAATCGACCCGTTGCGAACTGATGTACGAAGGATACGGCCAGGGTTACGCGTCGCAGATGACGCCCTTCCAAATGGCCCTGGTCATTTCGGCGGCGGCGAATCTCGAAGGCAAACTGATGAAACCGAAGCTCGAGGCGGATCGCCCGCCGGAGATGTTTAGCCAGGTGCTGACGCGTGAGCAAGCCAGTGAAATACGCCGCATCATGAACATGGTGACGGAAGGCGGCACGGCCACCGGTGCGATGGCGCCGGTGAAAGCCGCGGGCATTCGCAGTGGCGGCAAAACCGGAACCGCGCAAAAGGCAGTGCCCGTTATTGATCCCAAGACCGGACAGCCGCAAAAGCGTGTCGTTGTCGAGCGTGACCCGAAGGGCAAGATCATTGGACAGCATGAAGAGACTGTTATGCACGACAAACTACGCAGCGACGCGTGGTATCTCAGTTTTGCGCCTTTGGAGCGACCTGTCATCGCGATGGCGGTGCTCCTGGAAGGGCCAGGTCCCGGAATCAGTTTTTACGGTGGCAAGAATGCGGGACCTATTGCCGCTCAACTTATTTTGAAAGCTAAGAGCCTCGGTTATTTTGGTGGCGCCGCCAATCAACCTGGTCAGCAGCCGACGCCAAGAAGAAGGCGAAACTGACGAATAGATGAGAAACCGCCTGTCATCACACTTGCTGATACTGCTCTCGCTGATCGCAATCGAAGTGATCGGCTATATCGCCATTCGTCGTGGGGCCCTGATTCGCGGCTACGAGACTTCAATGATCGGCGCGGTCCGCGATCTCATGATCTATCTCCCGATCATTGTGGTGGCTCTCTGGCTTTCAATAGGAAGAAAGTTCAAAGGCAACTGGGTTCTCTACACTACAGCGATTGTCCTCTTCTCGGTCGGTATGCTCGCGCAGTACCGGCTCTACAGCGATCCTGAATACAACGCCCGGAACAAAGCGATTGCGCGCCAGGAGAAGACCGACACGCTCCGAATGCGCTACATCAATCAGAATTACCCGGCGGCCAAACGACAACTGATGGGTCTGCCGCCGACGCCGCCACCCGCCGATGTTGAGGCACCGGTCAAAGAAGCAAACTACACCATTGGCAATGCGCTGACCTCCAGCTACACCTGGATTCCGATTTTTTCACTCTTTGTCTTCGGCTTGGCATTTTCGTTTTGTG
>Ga0070707_100000165_pt1 | contig 63617 bp, 77 predicted proteins | sample KBSK5502metaG_FD_65468 | JGI IMG/M metagenome (GOLD analysis project Ga0070707, IMG submission 65468) | Corn, switchgrass and miscanthus rhizosphere microbial communities from Kellogg Biological Station, Michigan, USA - KBS K5-50-2 metaG | ecosystem: Host-associated > Plants > Roots >... | reverse complement strand
CGTAGAGGCTACTATGAAGCAGACTATTGACCCGACTCGCTCTCCCTTATCGGGACCCGGACTCATCAGCCACTGGATCCCAGGATAGCTGCCGCGGGAAGCAGCGTTACACCAGCCGACGGGTTTTCCATTCTCGTAGGCTGCGAAGTTGTTCAGGGGTCCATGTCGCCACTTCGCATACGTATTTTCTACTATAATCGTTCTGACCATACTTTGATCGCAGCCTTTCGATGATTTGTGAATGAAGTTCCTTGGGAAGGTCCCATGATATCGCATAGTCTCCTCGCTCGAGTGCTGAGATCGCGGTCTCGGCGTTTCTAGTCGAAGTGTGGTCGACAGCGTGTCGTCTCCCGCTTGGAGCCACCAGCAGAGACAGATCTGTTTCGGCGTGATTGAGACCCCGTCTCAACGGGTAGCCCATCTCCTCTCGGAACTTGAGATAGTCCTGTAGGACAGGCGACCCCCATGGCGTACTTATCACAGCCATCACAAGTCTGCTCGAGACTCTTCCAATTTCGTGAACGACCTCAATCCAGTCATTTACGAGATGCAGGAGATGCACTATCAATACGGCGTCGAATGTGTGGTCTCGAAAAGGCAGCCTGCGGCCGTCGGCTCTAACCAAGCCCCTCAGTCCCTTGCGTCTTGCTTGTCGCATCATTGGCACTGAGATGTCCACTCCGACTATCTGCAGCCCTCTTTCGCCTAGGGGAAAGGCGAACCGTCCGGTTCCGACGCCAACATCGAGCATTGTGGCGCAACCGACAAGCATGTCTTGCATGCAATTGATGATCGGAGTCATGACCTCTGGCGGTAGGCCCCTAGTCGGGTCGTACGCTTGCGCTACTCTGTCGAACGGAACAGTGGATGACGTTTAGGCTCTCGATTTCCAAATCGGAGAGTTTTATCCAATTAATCTTTGTCACCCGAAAGATCGTATTGGAAATTCACGCCGGGTTGGATAGGCCGTGTTCAGGTTCGACTTCCTCCAGAATCAGAATGAGTAAATCATGTGTCTTGTCGCGCGGGGGCAAAACCCAAATTTCAGTTCGCACAAGTTTTCCAAGAGCCTTCCGGTGTTGGCGAAGCCTGTAGTCTCAAAGCCGACCACACCTCGACCCGATGGAATCACGTTCCTAGGTGGAATAGCCCTTCTCGCAGGAATCGTGCTCCTGGTCGCAGCAATAACGTTCACCTTACCCTATCCTGATGGGTGGGATAATGGCCCGGGGCTGTTCGGGGTCTGGATCATGCTGTGTTTCGGCTACTTCGGCTTCGGGCAGTTCGTACCCGCGCTGTTGCGCCCCATCGGCATCCCCATAATCGTCATTCTCGCAATTCTCGCAATGCTATACCTTGCTGCAGGGATCGGTCTCCTTTCGGGACGCCGATGGGCATGGACCCTCAGCGCAACGCTGGCATTTTTCGGAGTGGCGTCGAGCATTCTTCAAGCCGTCACCTTGTCCTTTTACGATTTCTTTGGTATACCTGGGCTGATTGTAACTCTAGTGATACTAGTCTACCTCGCGAGTCCTCTCGCTAGGAACTTCTTTTTCAAACGCCCCTTGAGCAGACCATCTGTTCTACTGATAGCCGACGACTAACGGAGAGCATTCTTCCACGGGCCGGGGACTCGTCCTGAGTACTTGACCTCCTTCGCGCCGAGGAAGCGCGCCAGCCTCTCGGCGGTCTCCCCTATCTCCGAAGCGACCTCCTTCGTTTTTGGAGCGCCGGGTTCCGCGTAGATCGAATGCATGATCAGCATCTCCTTCTTCTTGTCGATTGCAGCGTCGATTCTTCCGACGAACCTGTCCCCCCAGATAATCGGCAGCACGTAGGTGCCGAACTTCCGCTTCTCTTTAGGCAGGAACTGCTCCAGGACGTATTCGAACCCGAACAAGCTCTTCAGCCTCCCGCCATGGAGGATGTTGTCGAAGGGGGGAACGAGTGAAACGCGCGGCTCCCATTCGTCGGTCCCGATCGATTCGAGCATCTTCGCATCAGACTCATGGACGTATCGCTGGCCCTTATCCGCGAGTCCCTCGGCCTTGACTGGGAGTATCCTGCCTTCTTCCGCCAGGCTCTCCAGCGCCTGTCCGAGATGCTGATACCGCCCCCGCGGGAAGTAGAGGTAGATTTCGCGCTCTTTGGCGGTGCCGAGGGCCCTCAACGCCCTTTCCGCGGCCCTCTGCTCGCATTCTTCCTCTGACAGCCCCTCAATCTTCGCCAGGTCCGGGAAGAACTCTTCAGTGAGGCCATAGAGGTTCTTGTTTCCCTGGCGCCCCACAACCATCACCTCTCCCCTCATGTGCAAGTGGTAGAGCATGTTCGACACGTCGCTCCCAGAGCTCCACCCGTCGGGGCTCTTCTTGGCCCGGTAGCTCTTGAACTCGGTGGGGGTCAGCGGCCCGTCTCGGAGCTCGGTCAGGACTCTTTTCCTCAGTTCCTTGTCAGCCAGGAACTTTTTCGCTCTGGGGATGTGGTTGCCCCAACCCTTCAGAAGCGACTCCGGATATCTTTCCATGAGAGAGCGATAGATCGGATAGTCTTCGGTGAGGCCTATGCAGGCGTGGGGGTTCCAGTGAAGCAGGAGCTTCTTTTCTTCCCAGAGCAACTTGTCCAGGTCTGCGAGCCTGAAATCCCCGACCCTGCTCCATAACGTGAGGATGTGGGACGGCGCTACGATGGGGACTGGGTCCCACTGGACATAGACGAGGTCGCGGATGAGATCCAAGAGAACTTCCTTGCCTGCCGCCTTCGGGAGCCTCCCAGCAAGGTGCTGCTTGGCGACCGCAATCCTCCTAACCCCTTCCAAGCTGGCTGAAACGGTTTCTCTGCCCAACGAATTTCGCTACGTGCCAGGGCTATCTATTTGGTTTCCGACGAATACGGCTTCTTGGACAGTGTGCTTCGAGCGATCAGATCCCCTCTTGTCCCGACAGGCATCATGGCGGGCTCGCTCTGGGCGGGTCTGACAATTCTATGCTGCAAAGACCCCGGCAACACACAGGGGCATTTACGTTCTGTTAAGAGTAGTGTCGATATCCGCAAATTCCATCGTCGACTTATGGATGGCTTCGCGACGACTCTCAGCCTTCGCCTTGTTCGCGATACGCCGTTGCCAGGGATCTTTCAGGAAAAAACAAGCGCTTCTTTGGTGGCGAATGTTATGTTACAAGAAAATTTTCTATTGAAGTAGTAACTCTGGATAATTAGTCAGAAAGTTCTTAAGACAGTCGCTTGGCCCAGCTTCCGTTAGCGAGCCTCCTGTGGAAGAAACAGGTGGCCATGTTGTGGAATACCAAATTGTCAACCATTCTTCCAGCCTACTGTCCGCACTTCGAGGAGGAAATCTGATGGTCGAATACTACTTCGACATCGAGACCTATTCGCTCGGAGAAAAGCCCAATGTAGCCGAAGACAAGATAATCGCCATTCAGTATCAGGAGCTTTCGCCCTTTGAAGGGAACCCTCGCGGAGATCTCCAGATTCTCACCGAGTGGGATTATGGGTCGGAGAAAGCTCTGCTCGAGGCATTCGCTAAGGTCTTCTTGACAGAGAACGTGTGGGAATTTGTTCCGGTCGGTTTCAACCTCTACGGGTTCGACCTGCCTTCTCTACTGTCGAGGTACGACCGTCATTTCGGGACAAATCACGATCTAGCTTGGCTGTACGACAAGCCTGTGCTCGATATCAAACCCACCCTGGTTATGGTCGAGAAAGGGAGCTTCAAAGGATGCGGAGATATCTTTGGAAAACGAGAGCGTAACCCCATAAAGGCATGGTACGAGTCCGGAGACACCGGCATACACAAATCGTCGCATACATAGAACACGAAGCCTACCAATTCATTCGGCTCTATCAGAGTTTGAAGTGGGAAATCCCTCAACTCAAACCACAGTTACAGAAGGTGATGGCTTGAAGGCTCGTATCTATCACGCCCATGCAATATGCACTTACGGAAGGCTCATTGAGAGACAAGAGCAGGCTATCATCCGACAGATTTTCCCAGAGCATGAAATTGTGGACCCTGGATTGTACGAGGAGAACGAAGACAAGCTACTAGGTTGGGATGGACTACTGTATGAATCTGGTAGAATCGTGTGACGCCTTAGTGTTTTCTCGGATACTTGGCATGGTTACTTCCGGTGTTGGTCAGGAAGTAGGACACGCTCTGGCTCTCGGTAAACCAGTATACGAGATTATTGGTCACGGCGTGAGACAGGTGTTTGAGCCACCGAGCTACATCTCGAGAGAAGAAACTAGGAGACTCTACGACGAATGGGAGAACCAGAACCTTTGAAGAACCTCCTGCCGATTTTCCCTACGTACGCAAATCCCACCAAGTGGAGACCTCCTAGCTCACGAGTGAAGCCGATCGGTGAAGAATGGAGGGCCCTAAGACAGAAAGTGATGGAACGCGAGGACTTCACCTGTCAATACTGTGGACATCGAGCCGAGAAATACCAGATTGCCCATCACATGGACGAAGACCCAGAGAATAACTCCGTGGAGAATCTCAGCGTGATATGTCAGATGTGTAACGTCATAATGCACGCTGGTCAGGGCTGTGTAGTGCAAGGTGTGGTTGACCTCTACAAGGAATCGAAATATTCCCAACGCGAAATCATCCAGATAACGAGAAGAATGAGATTCAACGACGATAGGGAGGATGGCGAAATTATCGCGTTCCTCGGATTGCGTAAGAAGATGCCATTCAAGATGGACAAGGACTACTTGGAGGGTCTTTTCGGATTTGTGACGTCCAGATCTTCAACAGAGCCCGATAATATGTATGAAAACTGGAGAAAATACGAAACCGGTCGAAGCCATTCTCGCTAAGTATGTCAAGGCTTCTGCGATTTGTTGCACAAGGGGGTCCCGGGCTAATGCTCTGCGAGAAGGAGACCGTTTCAGAAGGGTCCCACAGGTATGGAAAACTGACATTCAATCAAATCCTATGGCTCGTGCTTTGGACTGCGTTTGCCGTCGAAGGAATATGGGCGAAGGCGCAAGAACCTGACCTTCCAAGCTTCAGGTCATCGCACACAGACCTCCTCTATCCGTGGGCGACATGGTGTCATGAATCCAATGGGGTGATCGCGGGTTGTTTTGGGACGTCTTGGAATCATATTGGTGGACCCTATTCTCTGGTATGGTACTGGTTCATGATCGGAGTAGGGTTGGGAGGATATGTCAGCTTCACCCAGGGCTTGTTCGTGTTGAACTTAGCATTCATCGGGTTCCTCTATCGCTATCGTACCAGGTTGCTATGGCCGTACTTGCCAACATCATGGTTCTTCCTTGTCGGGTATCCACAGAACATGCCAATTCTCTTCATAGAGGCTCTCGGTTTTTGGAATCCGATTTTTGTTCTAATAGCTGCCGTTGTGAAACTGCCCTTTGGAGCATCATTCAGCGTCTGGCGGTTTGTCTTTACGAGTCCGCAGAGCCTACGCGACTCATCCAATTGGACTGTCTATGCGGTTTTGGTCGCTTGGGGAATCGTTGCGCTCACTTGGAGACGCTTCCTGAAAAGGCTGCTACATTCGGCCAGGATTCTTCAGATTTGTCGATCCCTACGGGAGTAGGCTTGCGGGAAGGCACGTTTGTAGTAGGATACGAGTCACAATGCCTCGCTGAGGAGCGAATTGACGAATCAATTCGATGAGTGCTCTAGCTTACGTCGAGGACGCATTGAATGTAGGCTACGGCTTAAGACGCAGATCGTGGTCCGGCGGCAGGGTTACACCGAGACTTCTTCCATGTGACGATGAAGATTCTCCGAGAAGTTCGGAGAACCTCCGCGAGGATAAAAGAATCTGGCAGTGGGCTTTCGCATGGGATCCGAGTTGAAACGTGAGTTCCTCCTTGCTGAGCTTGAAACGGTGATCACCAAATTAGAAACAGGAAGAGACTTTCCCCTTGACGTCAGAGAGGTTTACGTCTTTGGAAGCTTTGTTCTCGGGAAAGATGAGCCCGAGGACCTTGACCTGATTATGGTACATGGCGAGCTTACTACTGAGCAATGGAATCAGATCGCAAGAGGGGAGCCCTCTCCGGATCAAGAATTGGATCGTAGATTGAAATCAAACTCGCAGAACGTCGAGATAGTCTATGGCCCGAGCATCGACGCAATTTATTCTCGATGGGGATGGAAACCGTCACGTGCCGTGAAAATATGGTCAAAGGGAGATCGCAACTGGAAGGAGAAACTCGCTGCGGCTGAACCCAGGAGCCTCGAAGAAAGAAATGAGATTTTGGAGAAAGAGATTCAGAGCCTTCGGCAACGTATCCGTGCCTTGGACGAGAACATTTTGGCTTGGCAGAAAGCACTCGCTGAAGTGAATGAAGAGTATCGAGAGTTCAGTCCCTACTTCACCCGGATCCACAAAACGAGACTTTCTCTGCTAGAACTAATCAGAAAAGAAAGAAGAGTGAACGCTTGAGTCTGCTGTGAGGGCGTGGCATTCTTATGGGGCTTCGGTCAAAGGCTCAAATTTAGGTTTCGCAGAAGCGAGCTGTGAATTCAGCCACGGGCCATGCACCATTACCGAAAGGGTCCTAGTAACCTCTCCGGGCCCTGTCATACCTGTCCAGGGCCATTCCAATGTAAGCTAGCCAAGTACCTACACCAAGTGCCGTGCAGACGGCTGCAAGAAAGTCGTTATGCGCATACCCTTCGGCAGCGACTGCGACAGCCAACAGACCTACTGCGAGCCCAGCAACTCCACTCAGATTGATTTGTAACAAACTCAAGATTTCACCGGCTCTAGTTCTGGAATCTGTGAGTCTAGATTGTTATAAAATCCGGCCTAGTGTACAGTTCTGGTTTCATCGAGATTGAATATCGCGGCTTTAGCTTCACTACTCTTCGCTTCACGAGCCTCACTCTCTATCCTGCGAATCTTCGCGACTCCTGAATCTTGTCGTCACAGGCACGACAAATGAGCTTTACGTTCTTTGCTGTATATCCTGCCATCGGGTCCTGTCGGTCCAGCACAGCCCCAAGCGCCAGGAGTGGGAGGGATTCACGACAGACGGCACAAACCCCATTCTGATCCTTGTATAACCGGAGTTTCAGTTTCTTTCGTTGGGTCGGTTTTCCGCGCTCGTCATAGCTCAATTCTTTGGCGATTTTTCTCCGAATAGCGAAGCGGAGGTTGAGGTCATCTCCAGATAGTCGTTCTATCGAACGTCGCACTTCAGTCAACAACGAGTTTACGGTTCTAAGTTCCTCCTCGGTCAGTTTTCGGGTTGGCATGTCCGAACCAACTTTCAACGACGAGCGCTGTTTTTTCGAATTTGAACGAGACGTTACTGACACTGCGTAAACGAAGGGTGGACCCAGGTCGCTCCGCGGAGATGCCAAATTGCTTAAGACTGAGGATGAGGGAAAGGAACCCGTCTTGTCGAAATCGCTCGATTCTCTAACTTCATTTGTGTACGAACCTTATTCCCGCGGAGTTGAATACGCAAGAATTTCAGTCCCGACCCGTGACTTGGGGCGTTTGTTCATAAGAATGGTGGGAGAACGCCCGAGCAAGACAGATCCCATCAATCGCACTCTTGAGCGAGCAAGACGAGGTCTGAGCCTCAAGACCTTCCTTACGGGACTGAAGTCGTCTCTATTAGAGCGTGAGCAATTTACTGATGAAAATCTGGCGTTGTTGAAACCAATCCTAGATTGGTCTCAGTTCGTACGAGACAATGGGGCTCCGCCCGAGAAGTACGCCAACCGAACCACCACCATCTCCTCAAACGTGATCCGTGCCAGAATTGCTGTAAGAGGAATACCTGAGAACATCGCGGGGCCCAGCATACCTTTGGATGAAGTCAGTGATGCGTTGCATGTTACGGAGGGATATCAGGAGGATCTTACTCTCCTAGAGGCAACGGCTCTTCAGGAGAAGACAGTCGAATCCTTTGTGTCCTTTACCAAGTCGATCCCTGATGTGGGAAAGGACGTCAAAATCATCAGAAAGGGACATCAGTTTTCTTCTCGGCTGTCCTCCGATCTCGTTCCTGTCGCTACAAGAGCGTGGGCCAGGTCGGTTCCGACCATAGAGAGAGTGCCCCAGTTCATTCTGACATACATCGGCGGAGCACATACTTACCTTGACACCTCAGAATGGAGAACGTCGATTGTACTCTCAGCAATCGCTTTGGAGAGTTTACTAGCTGAGATGTTCGAGACAGAATTTCGTGAGGTCGCCCCTGACCAACCTCTTGGTAATCTCTACGGACAAATCAGAGACAAGTTTGGCAGCGCGAATCGCAAGGCGTTTCCGGCAGATATTGAAGATGCAATCAAGGGCTGCAACGATTCAAGGGTGGCTGCCGTTCACCGTGGCGGGAGACAGCTTTCCGACAAAGAGGCATACAATGCCCTCCACGGTGTAGCACGGATCGCCATCTGGTATTATTTCCTCGGAGGACCTGCCTAGATCGTTCCATGACGCAAGTGATCGTCTGTTACCATTTACAGCTACCACACTCGTTACCATTCGAGAATTGTCAATTGCAGTTGAGTCTCGTGGCGCAAACCCTCTGTTTGGGAAGATCTGAAGGGGGCTAGGACGTCTCGGTTCTGTGTCCCTTGATCGCAGATGGTATGAGTTATCGACCTGATATTGCCCAGGAATCGCCTTGGAAGCGGCCAGGGGTCCATGACGATGTCATGGTCGGTGGAATACTTGGACTCGTTCATTGTGAGAATGGGTCGTGACGACACCTACCCGGATAAGGAAAGAGATTGGCCATACAAGGAAGTCTTGGAGGCACCTGTAAGGAGCTAGTGTCTTGGGTTCTGTTGCCGCATCCTAAGCGTTGAGACCTTAACGAGACTTGGCTTCAGCTCGTAGGGTCGGACGGGCGCAGTGCGAGCAGAACTTTGCGTCTGCCTGAAGCTGATGCCCGCATCCAGAACAGAATCTGAGGTCGCCGGAAGTTAGGGATCGAGTCTCGGCCGTTGGACGTCGAAGAAATGTCTGATGAAAGATGATCGCCATCAGTATCGAAATGCCTCCTACGAGGCATAGGTAGAATCCTGTCTGGAATCCCCAGCTCACGGACACGCCACTTGCAAACGCTGATCCGACTGGTGTGGATGTACAAGAGGGGGAACCAGAACCGCGACATAGATTGGAAAGTGTTACACTCACTGCGGCAACATACACAATGATCGCCAAGACCCCTCCGGTGAACCCGATGTCCAAGTATTGCTCGTTAGGCGCGAAGCTTCCGAGAAACGCAATTGCTGCGGTTATCAGGGCCAGCCCTAGGACTAGCACGCTGAACAGTCCCATCATCTGAAACGTCTGGGCACTCCCTGTGAAACCTGTGTCGCCGTTGTACGGTTGGCTCCATAGGCTCCAACTAACGATGGACCCCGAGAATCCGAGGGCGGTCCCATCTACTCCCCACCAGGGTAGGAAGACGCTGATGAGGATTAGAGTTCCAGCGAGGATTGAAACGAGGTTGACCTTTGGAAAACTAGCAAACGCGCTACTTGCCAAGTTATCAGGTCCCCTCTTGGACTATGCTGGAGGAAACTGCGCCGGACTCTTCTGTATGTTGTACTGGGCAGGTCGCTGTGCCAGATACATTTGGCGAGAAGAACGGGAGGTCTCCTTAAGTGAGGGTCCTGAAGTAGCAAGCTCGGGGACATCGAAACGGTTCTGCCAGGGGACAGACTTCCAAGACGTTGGCCCTACGTCCACAAGAGGCTCATCATTGTCGCTACGGGACTAATCCTCGTCGTCGCTGTCCCGCTGACCGTGTACTACGCCATGAGCTTCAAGTCAGTCAACGGCTCCACCATACAGATCAGTTCGGTACGGCGGAGCGTATCTCACAGTTTCTTCTCCAACTCCATCGACTCGGTAACTTACTATATCGAGGCTCACGTCTGGTCGTATGCCACATCATTGGACACTCGTGTAACCTCGCCAACATTCTCGCTCCTAGTCGACTCGTATCTGGTCAACGGAGATCGAGGCGGGAGCGGGACCTTCAAGCCAAACGGTTACCTGATTTACTCTCTTACATTCACGACAACCGACAGCGCAGTACCGAAGGCTATCGGTCAGGCAAGCTCAAACTACTTGATTCTCGGAATGGACGCTCTAGTAAGTGCCGGGATGTATCAGACACAAGTGACTGTCTCCGACGCGACAACGGAGACATTCTAGTAATGGAAAGAATGGTTCAGATCCATTTTGACGGGCTCTGTGAGCCAAAGAATCCTGAAGGAATCCCGGTCTACGCCTTCATCGTCTCCGATTCTGATTCAGGGACGGTCCTCGGTCAGGAAGCGGGGCTCGCAGGAGAGCCTTGGAGCAAAGATGCGACCCACAACCTAGCTGAATACACCGCTGCTGTCAAGGCGGTGAAATGGGTCAAGGGACATTTTCCAACCAAAGAATTGCTCATCTACGGCGACTCAAAACTCGTAATCAACCAACTCAACCAGATCTACAAGGTAAAGTCGCCGAGAATGCTTCCTTTGTACAACGAACTCGTTTCCTATCTAGAGGGACTTTCGTGGAAAGCAGTTTGGGTCCCTAGAGAGGAGAATCTCGACGCGGATAAACTCGCTAACAAGTTCTACAGGGACTATTGCATAACGCATGAAGGAAAAGTTCTGCCGACAATGAGGGAAACCGGGGCAATCTGCTGAGCAGATTCCTAATGCATCGGTCCAGACTGCAACTTCTCGACTTTCCGAACTGCTTGAGGGTTTACTTTGCTCGTCTCTTAAGCAGGACAAAGGCCACGAGACCTGCGATTGCTAGTCCCAATATCGTTGCGCCTGCAATCATGATTGCCGCAGAGGTTGAAAGAGGTGAGGATTGGGCCGGCGTAGCCTGCCAATTAGCAGTCTCTTGAACCGGATTGTTGACCGTAATAGATGGATTGGTTTCGGATCCAGTGTAACTACCAGCCCCTGTTCCGGTCCACCCGATCAGATTGTACGTCGTTCCCGAGGCAGAAGCTGATTGGTCTTGAACAGAAAATGTGGCTGCAGATCCTGACATGTACCAGCCAGACCCAGACGGTTCAGAGTACTGAGAAGAAACCTCCACTTGATACCAATCCCCAATAGGAATCAGGCTAGAAGAGCCAAAGGAGATCAAGTCGTAGTTTACGTGAGGTATCAGATGAATCGGAGGCAGCAAGGGGACGCTGAAGGTTAGGTCCGCTCCTACGGAGAATTCGGACTTCAGATTCCCTAGACCAATTGACGAATTGGATTGGTTGCCCGTGAGCGTGGAGTTGTAAAACTCCGTAATTGGGCTGTTCCAGTACATTGGTCCTTGAGTGGAGGTGAAGCCAGAGAGGGACACGTCACCTTCGATCGATGAAACGAAGGAGATTACGAAATCAAAGGATGCGATTTTGTTTAGGAGTGAAAGAGGTAGGCCGATACCGGTCAAGCTTGATAGAATTTGACTCAGGGGAATATCTACGGTAAATGTTCCCGGTGCTTTCAACGCCGGTAGTGGAACGGGATACGAGTACGAATTTGATCCTAAGGCAAATTGTAGGATTAGAACAAGGTTGGGCGCGCCAGGTGTGAGGGTTATTCCTGTAGTTTGGGGTGAATTAGCAAGGAGAAATGTAGAGTCTTGGAACTGAACCGTGATGGGCTGAGTATAGTTTTCAGACACAGAGAATGATACGGGACACGTGCCAAGGAATGGAATGTCGGAGCAGATATCGAACGACTCCGCTATGAACACCTTCGTCCCGGATATCACGACCGTTTGAGGTTGTGACGTGGACATGGAACCGGTCGCTCGAGCTGTCGGCATACGAGAAGTAGCTAGAATCGATCCAACGAAGATAAGCGCGATTAAGAGAAAAAGTTGAAATTTCAAACCAGTACCGAAAGCATTACGCACTGCCCCCGCACTCTTAAACTTATTCGATTCGGTAGGAGTATTAGCACCAACATGTGAAATCCGCTACCTCTTGGTATCTGCGGATAGCGCTTCGGGAGTATTCTTGAGTATCTTTTCTAGGAAGTTGCATGATGAGCCGTATCACACTTTCCGGTGAACGAGTGTAGAGAGAGAAAGGGGGAGGTTAGCTACCTAACTAATCCTGCCTGCGTGTAAATCTACATATGCGCAATTCTCACAAATGAAACCGTCTAGCTTCTCGTTGACCCTCATTAGATCTGCGACCGCGTTTTCGCATAATTCCGACAAATATTGAATGGGAGTTTATTGAAATCTGCGTTTACGCCCCTGCGGTTTCTCGGCGCTTAGGCGACGGAGGATCGTTTCTTGGACCCTGCAAGTTAGAAATTCTATAAGTTTCTCCATCACAGAAACCAGCAGGAAGGACCATGGGATTATTCAGAAGTGAGAAGACCCCTGAGGTTCATAGCGTAAACGTGACTCTCTACACATGCCGCGGTTGCCTCGGTCTGGGTGAGATGACACAGCAAGAGATGATTCAGCACGTTCGTCTCCTGCCGGCCCACCAGTCGCTTGTAGAAGCTTCGAAAGGCCAGCAGAACTTTGTGACAACTCGTGTTGAAAAGAGCGGAGTCGCAAGTCTTGCAAGCGCGACTAACAAGCTCTTCAAGTGGATGGATAGTGACGACTCTTCTTCCGCGCACAAGAAAAAGAAACGTTAATTCTCAACCCGCGAATTCTGAACGTGGACTAATTTCAGGGATTGTTGCCCGAACAGCCCTCTCAAAATCAAAGGTTTTCTTCCTTTTTCGATCTTCATCCTTCACACACTATCCTGTTGTACTGGGGTCGTCGCTGTCCCAGATACATTTGAAGAGAAAGGCTCTGTGCCCTTCATTATCTCGGGAGAGAGGAGCTAGACGATGGCTGGAGCTATTGCAGTTTCTGCCCGCAACTGTTACAGTAGTTTGAGGATAGGGGATTTCGCGTCCCGCACTGACCACAGAACTTTCCGGTTGCGGACTGATTGACTGGTTGAATGATCTGGACGTACGTTGGCTCCCTTCCTCCTACACCCGCATAGACCAATGAGGCTAGGGCGATGAGCCCAAAGATTACACCAAAGATTCTGATTGGAAAGACGTCCACGGGAAACAAAACTCCTGCTCCAGAGAAGAGTGGGCAAATGCCATTGGACTGAGGCGCATACAGGTTTCCGGCAGTGTCTCGGCAGGCTGTATAATGATCGTACCAGCATACAAATGCCAAGACCCCGAAGATGACGGTGCCAACCAGCCCCCATCTTATCGCGTTTTCTCTCTTCACCGAGGATAGCTCTCCGATTCAAGTGATCTGATCATTTGGCATCACCGAGCTATGGAGGAAGCCGACGGGTACCATGGAAGCGTTCGGACTAATAAGAATGGTTGGTTGCCTTGGTTGGTCACGCTTCATTCGCTAACGAAGTGACCGAGAGACAAATCGTGATGTTGAATGCTGATTTCTGTTCCATATGGGAAGCTTGAATCGTATCGCTAAAGATTGAGATGGGTGAGTAGAGCTGGTGATCATCCATGAGCTTCCGTCACCGTCTGATCAAACTGTTCATCTGGGCTCAGGTGGTCCTGCTCTCTGTAGTCGTCGTGACCGGAAGTCTCTACGCTGCGGCTCTTCTTCTCGATAGCCGCGTTCTTCTCGGACTTGTTCAATTTCCCGCGCAGACATTTTCGGCAGTTCTATTCGCCCTGATAGCGTTCTCTGGTTCTTCGGTTTCATCATCAGAATTACGGTCAGGATATTGTTCAGGAAGAGGATTGTGAGTCTCGACGTCAGGGAGAGGCTTGGGAAGATAGGTCCGGAGACCCTTCAGAGAATGGGTCTCAATCTCAAAGTTCGTTTTCTGGTTTTAAGACGATCGTCAAACGCTTACAATGGGAAGAACCGTATATTTGTCGGCGAAATGTTCCTCCAACAGTCCACAGACGATGAGTTGAGAGGCATCATCGGCCACGAAGTCGGACACATCGTCAAGAAAGACAATATTGTCAAGATGCTCTGGACTCTCATTCCATCGTTAGCACTAGGCATCACTTTGGGACTTCTGCTAGGACCCTACCAGGGTCGGGTTGAATCCGTGTTAGTACCGCTCATGACAGGAATTGGCGCAGTCTTGCTGTCGGGCATTCCACTCAATTGGAGAATGGAGTATCGCGCTGATCGATTCGCCGCAGAACGCCTCGGGACCGATGTAGCTGTCTGCGCGTTGACTCGGCTCAGGACCCTTCACTTCGACGGGTTCTCCTTCACTCATCCACCATTATCGAAGAGAATCAGAAGACTGCAGCCGGGCTAGGTTGCCCGTGATGATTGAGAACGAAGTCTATCTCGGTGGCTTCCGCAGTCTAGCGCAATTTGCTTTTGGGAACGTTAGATTGTCTACAAAGATTCGGATCATGCACTATTCATACATTCGACCCCATTCAAGAAGATATGCCAAAACGGCCCAGCTCTTGCCGTACTCGAATTCAGGTGGTGGTGCCGATTGAGCATGATCGACTAGTCCTGCCGTCGCGCATTCAAGATATGTGAACGGGTCCCAGTTGTACCAATCGTGTCCAGTCGGTGACTTGAGCCCAAAATGTTTGTACTTCGTAGCGTAGTGTGCATACTTTCCGTACTCTTCTGGCTTCTTCTTTGCGAATCGCTGTAAATCCGCGATCTGAAACACAGCTGTCTGATACAAGCATTGAAAGTCCGGCAAGTAATTCGAGGGTGATCTCGCGGTCGGAGAGGGGAAATTGTTCGCGTTGGATTTTCTCAGCAAGAGGACTTGTTGCAACCGATTCAGGGGAGGCTCAGCGTATGCAAGCCATTCCTCCTTGAAAGGTAGGGGATCGACCTGGAAGGCCTCTCCAAGAATTTCCGTGAAAATACCGTACGATGGGCTTTTCGATTCGCGTCTTGAGATCGAAACTAGAAGGGAGCGTAGGTATTCTTCGAGCGAACCCTTGTAGAGGTTCCGATATTTCGTGATTATAGAGAGGGCTGCATCGCGGAATCCAGATGCTGTCATCGAGCGCATGAAACAAAGCCGATCCTAATGACTAGATGAGATGCACGACACGCAGGACTGACAAAGTTAGAATCTCGGTGATAGTCCAGGTAATAGTTGCAGTGATGGCGACGTCCCTGTATTTGCTCCAGCTTGAACTTGGTTGCATTCGAATGAGCCATTCCTCGGTAGTTTTCGGCACGTCAGCTCCGATTACTCTTGGTATTTTCTGTCTCAGCACATGTGGGACCAGGTGATAATTGCTCTCCATCCAGCGAACCAGCCTTCGAGCTTCATCAAGAGCATGCCAGTCACCTCGAGCAGCCTTATCGATAAGTTGGTTTGCGGTTCGAACGAATCGTGCGATAATATCGTACATCTTGGCGTCCACTTTCAAGTTTCGACTCATTTCCTCTAGAACCTTCAACATGTTTTGATGAACATCCTCGGCGTTTTTTCTATCTTCTGAACTCGATTTTAGCTCCTCAGGAACAACTGTCGGTGGAAGTTTAGGCTCGGAGAACACTGCTCCCTCAAGAGGTAAGCTTCTCAAATATCCTAATGTGTCTACCTGTTGTCGCAGCAGAAATGAAGGAGCTTTTCGTCACAAACGTGGGTTCGCACATGTGGCAGATGAACCATCCAGGTTCCGATGTGGACCTTTTCGTTGCTGTTCTAGCGCCGACCAAGTCTATTCTCCGTGGAGAGTTCAACGATCAGTCTCATGTCGAGTACTCGGGTCCCCTGGATCAGCAGTATCATGAGCTGGGCCGTATTGTGGATCAGTTGTTGAGGAATAACTGGAACTATCTCAGTGGTGTGATGAGTCCGATTGTGGTCAAGGACTGGTCGCGCCTAGCGGAGCTACGCCGCCTGACCGAGATGAACTATAGCAAGAGAGCCTATCACAGTATCAAAGGACTTGCTACGCACAATTACGAGAAGTACATTGTCAGTGAGCGGGACGACAGTGTAAAGCGTTGTAACACTATCGCTCGAACCATCGTCATGGGTGCCAAGCTTCTTCGCGAAGGTGTCATCGAGTATAAACCGATTAGCGGAGCCTCGCCGAAAGACATTCCAAAATTCATCGATGAGCTAGACTTGGCTTTGAAAGAGTCGCGTCTTCCGGAGAATCCCGAACATGAAAACGAGTTACGTGAGTTTCTTTATGACGTTCGTGTTTCAGAACTCAAAGAGAACAACATCTAACAGTTTCACCAGAGTGCGTGGTTGGAGAAATGGCAAATCACATGTCGTCGATCGGGTTCCCGATTCAAGCAATCGACGAGATCAAAGCTCTGGCTAAACGAGCTGTTGCACAGGCTACCCAAACGCTGACGATACCGGGTCTTGGCCACTACCGCGTTTGGTCGCCGGGAGCTGGAGTCGAAATCTGGGGCCATGTTAACCCGCAAATGGAGATTCTCGGATTGGAACCTCACTTTAGCGGAAAGGCCCGGATGAAAGTCAGACTGGTAAAACGGGTTGTTCACGCTAAGAATACGGTCCTGGAAGGAGCGTTTTACGGCTGGGCCAATCCCCATGGTGGCGTTAATGCTGACGGCGACTATCCATTCTGCTTCAGCGCACCAGATTATCGGATGCACGACAACTTGACCTTACCCTGCGAGGTTTCCGTTCAGTTGGCCGCATTCCCACACGAGTTTCTAGCGTTCGAGAACCAGGATAAGGTTCAGTCAAGTAACACCTGGATGAGCAAAATGGCCCCGGAGTCGTGTATTCCAAGCGGACTCTTTCTTCCCGGCGGGGGAAAGATTGATCCGCCCAAGCCTGAGATAATGTTCCGCGGGACGGTTCGAGACACTTCTCAGTTGACAAATCCCGATACTGGCAAGCCATTCTTCTGGGCAGGGGTCCGCACCCTCGGAGGCGAATTGGATGTTGTGGTGGACCCAGCTATTGTCAAGGGCACGATCAAAAAGAATGGTACAATCGGGGCAATGTGTTGGCTATCCGGTCGGATCAAATAGTTTCCACTTTCCACGAAGATTTTCGGATCTTGAGAGCAGAGATAATACAATCGCAATTATTCTGAGTCTGAACCTTGTAGTTTCAGACATAGTCCGATAATCCTTCTATGTGGAATGAGCGAACTCAAGTCCCGGTCGGTCGAACAAAAACGGCAACCCAAACCCAACCCGCGACTATTCCCAGCCCTAGGTTAAGAATCGCAAGGATGGCGTAAGTTGCAGTGTCAGAAGGTGGAATGATTGGAGATACTGCAATGACAAGGAGTAGTCCTATCGGGTTCGTGACCATCATAGCAACGACAAATCCGATGGTTTCCTCAAGAAACCCTCGACGTAAGAATCTGAAGGGTCCTCCTCTGAGCCTCCGAAAAACGATGGGGGTTACAATGCCAGTCAGGAATGCGCCTATCTGTAATGCTGCGAGCCACGCCCCCATGATTGGCCTTCTAATCGTTCAAGTCTATGAGTCTATAACGAGAGCGGCCGAGTCAATCGAGGTGCACCGTTCGAGCTTTTGATCGGCGGATTCTATTCGGGGGAATCTGGGGCAATCTTCTAGTGGACTCTGATGTGGGGCCGGCCTTCTGTTGGGTTTGTCTTGAGTAGGTCGGATGACGGCCTGTTTCTTGGATATCTTTTTGCTTTGAGTATTGAAAACGGGTCTATGGCTGTTCGTCTTTGGAGGTTCCCGTAGGTCCATTAGCCACATGTCCCCAGGGTCTGCTCACTGGTGTGGAGCCTCTGATTGTGGGCCTGTGCTGTGCATTGGTCTTGTATTGTCGATGAAGGATTTGCGTTAGAGAGAAGGGAGAGAATCTGATTCTGGACCTTTGGAGTGCCTCTTGAGTCGGGACCCGTGGATTTGAGACCCTACTCAATACATTGCGTCTACTGTTTGAGTCTGTTGATTTGGTGTTCGATGAGGCTCTTCTGGGTCTCTTCGTATCGTTTGTCGGCGTCTGTGAGGCATGCTTCGAATTCCTTGACTAGTTCTTCGCTTACGGCTCGTCGTCCCAGTGTTGTGAGTTGTTCGAGGAAGTATTCGGATTCTTTCTGGTCGCTGTCGATCTCTTTGCCTGTTTCTTTCCAGTATTTTTCTTCCAGCTCTAGGCTTTTCTTGAGTCTTGTAAGGTTGGATCTGAATAGTGCGTCGTCGATGATTCGCACCGAGTTTCCAGGCTTAGCGGCTTCTATGGAGACGCTTGTTATGCTGCCTGCCTGTACGACTAGTCGTAGTAGTGATTCGACCGCTTCGCCTGGTCGTAGCTTCTCTACCTTACAGATTTCCTGGAATTGTTTGAAAAGGATGCGGTCTATTCTGATGCCTGTCTGATACTTAGCCAACTCAATGCTCGGTAGTGCATTCTGGCTTTAGAATGGGAGAGTTGACCAACAAATGTTGTGTAATGTTAGCCCAGGAACGCTTATTTTGAACGATGGCATGGAGAGTCGATAGATGAATTCAGAGCTGGTTACGGCAGGCGCGTTCCTGCTAGTGTTGGGTATTGCAACTATTCTCGCGATTCCTGTCATGTTCATGCAGTACGGTCCCAACCCTCTTGCTCCGGAAGCGGCACTTCTAATGGTCATCGTTGCTTCAGTGGGTGGAGCAATACTGGCTTACGGAGTCTCGACGAATCCTTCAAAACATCAGTAGGCTCTTTCTGGTACCATTCCAGACGAAAACGGTACCGTCTCAGTCCTCGTTGAACAGTTCTAGATTGTGTATTCTCTCGGATAGGCTGGGTCTGCTTGAAAAGTGGCGTCTGAACCCTCTCCTCTCAGTTTTGACGATGTCGGTGAGCCCGAAGGTCTGGATCTTCCTTAGTACTGTCAGGAACGCTTGTCTTCCCTCGACTCGTGCGGCGAGGAGGTCTGCCTGTAGCTTCAGGTTCTTTTGACCCTGCGTGTAACTGTTGACCAAGACCAGAGCGCCGGCTGTAATCATAACAAGGGGGAGCGCCAGACGCCATCCAAAGCCCTCAACTGACGCTCCGGCAATCCCCAGCAAGAGAATGATCATGCCGAAGGTCGAGCCGAAGATGCTTCGAACCGGGGGATTGCCATGTATCTGTCTCAGGATACGACTCGACGCCATAATCGGTCTCCACTCCTTGGGCTCGAGTCTCCCTTTCATTTGCGCTGGAAAATATCCGACTATACGACCGAAGCTGCACCGATCGGAGTCAAAGGTGTGCCAGAAGATCCGGTCCATCCAGGTTATCTGTCTCACATGCTTTGGCAGATCCAACACTCGGCAGATGTCTTCTCCCTCGCGTGCCAGTTGAGTGTCGTAGCTGTCCATTGGCGGCAGGAAGAGATCCGAGATCCTCATCGCTCGGTGCGTACAGGGGTGGATTCGAGGATTAGGCTGGATTGTTACTAGTCCCGAGTCATTTTTTCATGATAGCAATCAACGAATTGCGTCGGTCCCTCCGCTGACCCGGCATTTTTGGATTCTGGTACCATTTTAGGCGAAACGGTACCTTCTCAGTGTTCCTGCTTTGTTCTCTGGTACCATTTACCGTTACCAAATCTGGCACCATCAGGAAATGCCAAAAGTAGTTGATCCTCGCGACGCAAACCACGTGTTTGGGAGGTTCTATGACCCGTTTGTTGCAGACAGTATGATGCGGACGGCTTGAGCGGTCTGTGCTAAACGTCCAGCTAACAGGACTCTCTGTAAGAGTAGGGTATTCTGGTGAGTCTCGTAACGCGGAACTGGGGGAGTTTCTGTTTCCGGTTCTATGCTACTGTGATTGGCTTGTTTATGTTTTGGGCTTCTCGGGTTTGGCTGGTTTGGCTTCTTTCGCGGGGGCGGGTTTCTCTTCTTTGCCCGCAGGCTTCGCCTCTTTCGCTGGTGCTGGCTTGGTGGCTTCTTCTTTCTTTTCGGACGGTTTTGCTTCTTCCTTCTTCGCTGCCGGTTTTGGTGCTGGTGCTGCGGGCTTTGGTTCTGCTTCCTTCTTGACTTTTGCGACTCGTTGGTCTTTGGGAAGCATACGGTTCTTCAGGTAGGCGGGAACAATACCTGCCGCCTTCTCATCACTATAGATCTCGACCATGCAGGTGGCGCTGGATCCGCCAGTCCGGGTCGCAATACTCTTGACAAAGACCCGTTCGACCGGCGCTTTGAAGTGTTCAGACGCGAGCTTCCGCACCGTCAACCTGTCCGGCGTCCCCGCGCCCTCATGATGAACAACCAGCTTAGCCTCTCTACGTCCCAGCAGATTGTTGGTATGTTCCTCTATTACTTCGAAACTCAATTCTTCGCAGCCTCCACCGGCGCCGCTGGCGCTTCCGCACCACTAACAATTACGCTGTTGATCTGCAACGTCTCCTCCGACACGACCCGTCCACGGAGCAGCTTTCTCCGCCTCTCACCATCATCACCCGGCTTGAACCCCACACCGCCCGACAATATAGCCCGCTTCCGAGCAGCACCTTGGATATCGAATCTCATAGGAACTCCGTCCTTATCCGTCCCACCAGTAATACGCAACTTCACATTCCCCAACCCGAGAAGTTTCCCGTCAACCTCCTCGCCAATACTCTTCCCAACAAGAGCCTGCGCCTTCGTCCCTTCCAGCGACGCAGCTTTCGACGTCTTGCTCTTCGGGTCCGAGACTATGAGCTGAAACTTTGCCAATAGGATCTCTCGACGCGTGGAGACTGTGTCCGCTTAATAAACGTCGTTTAGGCGCGGTCTTTCTGTCACCGATTTCCCCGGTTCTGGGTTGAAGTCTGCAATTATCATCGACAGATGCTACTAGAATCGTGAAGAACTACCAACCCGGCTGGGCACCTTATGCCATAGTCACACTCGTTCTAGCCCTGTCTGCGATCGCGGGCATATTATACTGGGAGTCTCAGAACATTTACTGTGGAGCAGGCTGTCCCGCATCCACCACAAACAAAGAGAGTCTAACCCTGGGGTCCTTTCGCGTTAACTCTCCTACAAACGTGACTGTCGTCTTAACCAATGTCGGTACGGCAAATTCGGCCTTCTACGAATACATAGTCAAAGACCCGAGCGGCGATACATACACCAATTCAACGCTATCTTGGCCAACTCTTGCGCCAGGCGCGACTGTGACAGTGAATATTCTGCTCGCGGGCCAGCTAAGCGGCCAGCCATTCCAATTCCAATCAGGTAAGATCTATTCGGTCTCCATGATCTCGGTGCGGAACAATCAGTACACGAGCACTTTCACAGCTTGAGTGATATCCTCGGAAAGTTGATCATCCGACCGAACTTGACCCTACTCCGGCGGTAAGAGTTGGCAACTCGTTTAACAGTGCGAGTTCTCCCGGACTCAGATAGTCCCTAAACTTGGAGGAGAGTACTCTAGCGTGCTGTACAGGCACTTCGACATAGAGAACATCTCCTTCGTTGATCTGTCTTCCCACTATCGGCTTGTCAATCGACACCGCGACCTGTTTTCCTCGTCCAGCTTCCGCAACCGCTTTCCCTTGATCCTGGATCCCGACGACCAGTCCGATCCGCCGTCCACTACTATTGATCAACGGATACTTCGGTTTGATGATCCCATCAAGCACTTCGACCCCGACAATTGCAGGATCGTTACGTCGGAAGACGAAACCTTTCAAAAGCTTGATCTTGCCGGGTCTAATCAAAAGGTCCATCTCGGCCTTCGCACCAGCCAGCCTTTGATCTGCAACCCAGCGAGAGTACTCTTCCAATACATGGTAGAGCACATCTCCCTTGAAGATCGGAATCTTTGACACTCCGATCTCCTCCTCCGCATCAGGCAGAAGCTTCACACCAAAAGCAAGGACAACACCGAGGAACGGATCCTTGACCCGAACGGCCTTAGCCTCGACAACATCCCTCCTAGAAACATCACCAACATCAGCTAACCGCACCGGAATGTTCGACGCCTCGAGAGATGTCGTCAGAGCCTCAAGGGAGCCGAGAGCGTCGGACTTAACGACAACACCGCTCAGATCCTTCTTGACCCTGACCTCTTCAACTTCAGCGAGAATCTTCTCCTTCACCGCGTGCCTGCTTGCCGCGTCTTTTACCCCATAAAGTGGCGACCCGGCAATCGCTTGATCTAGTCCCGAAGCGGCGATCTTTATGCCCGCTGCCGCGTCGACGGATTCTGCATTCGAGAACTTGTCTCTTGGATCTCTGATCTCGTCCAAGGGTTTTGGAAGAAGCAATGCTCGGACCCTGGTGCTGATGACCCCATTCCTTCCAGCAAGCATGATCGAGTCGTCCACTTTCAGGCGTCCATTGTAGATCATAGTGTCAATCGTTACACCTAGCCCTGGCTCCTCTTTGACCTCGAGAACAGTCCCTTCCGCGGGCCCCATGGTCACGCTCAGCTCTTCCTTCATGTAAACCTGAGTCAAGCCGACCAGCACGGCCATTAGCTCGGGCATTCCTTCGCCCGTCTTCGCGCTGGCCGGGACTAGGGCTACTGTCTTGGCAAATTCTGAGATTCGATCGAATCTGTCCGCTCTGATACTGTACCTGGAAAGCGTGCCCATCATAGTGTAAAGACGATTGTCGAGATCCGTCAAGACTTCGGGTCGCTGGTTCGCCATGTTTGCCAGGAATGATCCTGCACTGGAGCTTTTCCATCCGGGAATGGCGTCGATCTTGTTACAGCATATCAGGAATGGCGTCTTCCGTGCCTTCAGAATCGTGAGAGACTCGACGGTCTGAGGCTCAACCCCTTTTGTAACGTCGATGACCAGTATAGCAACGTCGGCGGCTGAACCTCCTCGTTTGCGAAGGTTGCTGAATGTCTCGTGGCCCGGCGTGTCGATGAACAGTATTCCTGGAACTTCTATCTTCAGCTTGAATCGTTCAAGTAGCGGTCCAATTATCTCGGTAAGCGTCTTTGCCGGGATGAGACTTGCCCCGATCCACTGAGTGATCTGGCCGGGCTCACGAGCGGCGACGGAAGTTCCCCTAAGCCGATCTAGAAGCGTAGTCTTGCCATGGTCAACATGGCCCAGAACCACTGCAATAGGCTGACGAATCGGCATATCTAGGAGACTCCATTTCAACCCCTCAATCAACGCTGGGGAATATTAAACCCTAAACCTACCTAGAGATTCGGACCCAGGTTCCTTAACCTACTCTGAAACAACCTTCGAAAAGTACACTAGAAGAGCACCGACGAAAATCATTACGGCAAGCGGTAGAACAAAGCTTAGCGGCAGAAACAATCCTCCACTAATGAGAGGGACTAACCCAATCCATACCGCGACGAAGACTCCGCCCAGTCCAAGGAGAATTATCCCCTGAATCTTGCCACTGATTCTCGGGATAAGGGTGCCAATTATCGGTGCCAACGAAGCAAGGTTGAGAGCCAACGCAAAAATGGTTTCCTCAAATGTGCGCTGCCCAGAGAAGGCCCCCCAAGCGATGAGAGAGACCAAGAACGCTAGGGTTCCACCCGTCGCAGTAAGTGTCCTTCCCCACACATTGGCAGATTGTCTCAAATTAGATTGCCGCCTCGACACTCCCCAGTACCGCCTAGACTTCAACTAAATTCAACTTAAGTCATACGTTGCGGTACCATGTACCGAAACTTAGGCACAATGTTTATCCTATTCGGAACTACGGTTCTCTTGAGAAAAGCGGCGATGTACGTAAGGGTCAAGAAAATCGGCGCGAGACGCTACGTCTACTTAGCTGAAGGCCAGTCAAGGAACGGAGGGGTTCGGCAGAAGACGCTAGCCTACCTCGGTCCGATTGTCAAAGTGGCCACTGGGGTCCCAGACCAGGTCGAGAAGAAGGTTAGCGGGAAAATCGGTATCGTTGACTGGAAGAAGATAAACATGGACATACAGAAAATCCCGCTTGAATTCGGAGAATTGCAAGAGATGAAACGCAACCAGCTCCCCACACTGATCAGGATTCGTCAAGGCGGCCGAAAAGATGGCCGGGGAAGTATGCCTAGAACGGCGGGCGAGCTTACAGCTCTCGCCATAATCGCAAAGAAAGGTTTCAATGAAATGTTCGAACGCGTTGGAGAGAGAACTTATCGCATGAGAATTCGATGAGCCGACGAAGAACCTCTCAGAGCTCTATCAAGCGTGCTATCAGAGCGAAGGCTCTGGTCGCCCAGTTACGAAAGGAGCAGAACCCGTTAAACCAAAAAATGCTTCTCTTGGGCTACATCACCGACAGGCTTGAGAAAGCGAAGCAACACGTCTTCTTGGTAGGGGGTCAAGCAGTTGAGACATACACCGCCGGACAATTCACTACAGGCGACATGGACATCACAACCACAGACTCCAAGGCGACGAAAACGGTTCTGGCTAGCCTCGGGTTCGAACAGATAGGAATGGTCTGGCTCAACAAACGCCTCGGAGTCGCCGTCCATATTGTTGGGCTGTTTCCGAACGCAAATCTTGACAAGGTTCGAACCATCCAGGTTGGCCCCTACAAAGTGAATGTCATTGGAGTCGAGGACCTGATACTCGACAGACTAGCTCATGTGAAATTCTTCAAGATGGCCGGTGACTTGGAAAAGGCGAAAGTGCTGTACACGAACTTCAAGAGACAGATTGACGAGAAGTACCTTAGAGAGACTGCCAAGAAGCGAGGAGTCGAAGATATCCTTAACCAAGCAAGGATCCTAGAGTCTCCTTCTCAAAACTGAGCAAGCAGGCGAATGACTAACAGAACCTTTCAGGGTCACAACGTATCTAGGGAGAAGATTGAGGATTCCGCCTTCGCGTTCTCAGCACTGTCAGAAGCATGAATTACGTTCGCTGTAATTGAGACCGACAGGTCGCCGCGTACAGTCCCCGGCTCGGCGGTCAAAGGATTTGTTGCTCCGATGAACTTGCGAAGCGTCTCGACAGCATTCGGTGCTTGGAGGATCATGAGAACTACCGGGCCCGAAGTCACGTGGTCGACGAGTTCCTGGAAGAACGGTTTTCCTTTGTGGATGCTGTACAGAGATTCTGCTTCTTTGTGTGTGATCTGGTGAAGCTTTAGCTGCTTGAAGATGAAGCCTTTCCGTTCTAATCGGGACACGACCTCGCCCACGAGGCGGTTCTTGACGGTGTCGGGTTTGAGGAATGCGAAAGTTCTAGACTCAGTCAGCGGCCTTTCTCTCTCTTGCCGTAGTACGCTGTCCACTTCAGTTTTCTAGAATCCCGGTCGAATGATAGGTTGCTGACTCTGCACCTTCTCGAGCAGAAGTAGAGGATTGTTCCGTCGTTCTTGATGTGCATTAGCCCTGTGGAGTTTGAAAAATTCTTTCCACAGAAGGAGCACTTGAATGTTCTTGGCGTGGCAGTCGACTCCCTACCTGATCTTCTTGGCTTCTCGCTCCGTCTCCCGGAGCATCAAGATATCGTTCAGACGAATCGGTCCTTTAATGTTGCGGGTAATAATTCTGCCCTTGTCCCGCCCCTCTAGAACACGGACTCTTACTTGTATGACTTCGCCGGTAACGCCAGTTCGGCCTATTACCTGAGTTACTTCAGCTGGGATTAGCGGTTCTTCGGCGCTGTCTCTAGCCCTGCTCACTTAGCGGCACCGGTCTTCCTCAGAGTCTCAACGATTTTTTGGACTTCCTTTAGAGACTGTGCGGCATCACCGGGCTCAACGACAGAGATAGCGGCAGATCCGACATCTAGTCCTGCTGATTTTCCGAGCTCTAGCTTACTCGGGACGTACAAGTACGGTATCTTCCTCTCTTCGCAGAGAATCGGTAGATGAGCGACGACTTGGGGAGGCTCAACATCCTCGGCAATAACAACCAGTTTAGCGATCCCTCGCTCGATCGCCTTGGTCGACTCGTTTGTGCCCTTTCTCAGTTTACCAGTGTCTTTAGCAACTTGTAGTATTTGATAGGTTTTGTCCACGGCCTCTTTCGGGACCTGGAATCTTACATACACAGATTTTTGAGCCATCTAGCCTCACATCTCATCGGCTTGAAGAAGCCAAGGCGTCCTTGGGGTTCTAATAAAGTTTGGATGATACGTGGGATTGCCGACGACTAGCCTCGGAATATGATGTTCGTAGTTCCCTGGCCTAACTTGGTAGATAGCTACTTTTTCGTGTTTTTCTTTTTAGACCGCTTAACCTTCGCTGTCTTCTTTTTGCCAACCGCTTTCTCCTTCCGGTTAGGCTGACCTTTACCTTTAGCGATCAAGTTCCGGAGACTGCTGTTAACGTAACCGCCCCATGCGTTTGCACAGGCGTCGTAGCACTCCACTTCGGGGGTTAGGCCCAGGTGGGAGAAGCGGATTTCGGTCTGATCACCTTTCTTGGCTATGTCGAAGGTGATTCTTGTGCCGTTCCATTCGGTTTTGTCTTCTATGAAATTAAGGTAGCTGTCTAAGACTTGCCAGACGACCTTTTGGCCGGGAACTAATTCAGTTATCTTCTGTTTGGAATAGTGGATGTCTTTGTAACGATAGGTCCATTCATCACCGAGTTTGTTGGTACTGCCTTCAATGTTTCCGGACCACCATCCACGAACATTGTTGATGGCATCAAATGCTTCTTCCGGAGTCTGGTCCACTGTAAATGCAGTGGTGTAATTTTGGGACTTCACAATAGTTGCCTCGGCAAATAACGACGTGAACGGTTTTTCTTAAGGATTTTTCAGTCCGTGTTACTTATGAAAGGATCCCAAAGTCACCCGTAACCTGCGAGAATCAACACTAAATACGCGCATAGACATACGGCTCACATTCCATGTCGCAACCTGCAAAGGAACAGAAGCAAGCTCCCAAAGAGCCAACAAAACCAAAGGCGAAGAAGCATCGGATGAGGGGCGAGCTCTACGATCTCACGGGATCAGTCGCCAAGCTGAAGAATCGGAAATGCCCGCGCTGCGGTTCAGTCATGGCCTTCCACGGTGGGACCGCGCAGAGATGGGTCTGCGGCTCATGCAGTTTTACTGACTACGGCCAGAAATAGACTAGCAGTCTTCGGCTATTCGTCTCGTTCTATCGGACTCTGACCGCGAACCTGCCAGGGACCTTAATCCCCATCAACCGAGCCACTTCAGAATTCGCCGGATCGATCACTACTACCAACCCGGTCCAATCGTCGCTGAAGATTGTCTGCTTACAGTTAGGACAGACAGGACCAGCGCTGATCATCCTACAGGTCTTGCACGCCTTATCGGTCAAGCTTTCCTCTCCGATCTTGACGGCTTAGCCTCCGCCTTCTCTCCCTTCTCTTTAGGTGGTTTGATTTTCAGATCTTCCTGGATCCACTCTATCCTTCCGAGAAAGGGCTGTCTCAGCGTTATCCCAATTTTGCCTCCAGAGCCTCCTCGTGGGAAGCTTACGGCGATAATCCTACCTCGTACAAGGTTCCCTTTTCCAAGATTCCGGTGACTCTCCCGTCCTGCTAGGACTCCATGTTTCTCGTCATAGGTGATGAAGTCGTCCATAATCTGTGATACGTGCAAAAGTGCATCTTCAGGGCCTATCCTGACAAACGCGCCGAAGTCCGTTACCTCGACGATCTCTCCTTCCACGACTTCGTGAAGTTCGGGGAAGAAGGTTAACAGTTTGAAGACTGCGCGGTGGTGGGTGGAGCCGTCGCCGGGCAGAATCTTGCCGGTGGCCTCTACATCTACACCTGTTACTAGGATGACGTATCCTAATTCTTCGTCCACGTAGTTTTCGTACTTGAGTTTGATCTGGTCTTTGGCGACATCGTCGATAGGGTCGCCAAATTTCTGTGGAGGAATCCGCACCACGTCTTCCACAGTTACTATCCTGAACATATGATCAAGAGGATTCGAGCGTTATTTTAGGTCTCTTATGAGTTCTAACGCGATTTTCGTCAGGTCTGGGACCGTTTGTACCACTTTGCGAATTTCAGAAAAGCCCTCGCCCGATGAGAGTTCCTGTTCTTGAACCCCGGAGCGCTCTGACCGAATGTTTCTCTGGAACCTTTTGGAATGAAGATTGGATCATAGCCAAAGCCGGCTGAGCCGACGATTTTTCGTGATATTGAACCTCTAACTTTGCCGGTGAAGGTTCTAGTCGGAAGACGGGCTGAACCCACAGCTATGGAGGTCTGAAAGTATGCGCTTCTCTTCCGACCCTCCATCAGTCCAAGGATGCCTTTCAACCCAATCGTCTCGTAGACGTATGAAGAAAAGGGGCCCGGGAATCCCCTCAAAGCGTCGATGAACAACCCTGAATCCTCTACTAGCAGCAATCCCGGATGATCGACCGAGGCTGTCTTAATCGCGTGTCTTGCTATTCTCTCAAGGCTAGAATCCTGGAGTTCGATTTTTGCGCGCTTGAGCTGCCGAATCTGGATACCTTGGGTGCCAAGGATTGATTTGACTTCCCGAAACTTGTGTGGGTTCTCTGTCATGAACCAGACGGGTTTCTTATCGGATTGCAAAGTAACGGCCCCTTCTGGCTATCTCGCGAGCCTTCCGCCACGTCGAACCAGCGATCTTCCTACCTGCGGTCTGTTCGTATCCACGAATCATGGCGTTCATCATGGATGAGACACTCTTGCTATGGCTAGCGACTATCGATCGTTGAAGTAGATGGAGATCGACCCCTCGATCTTCAGACTCGAGCGAACGCCGCGACATTCCAAAGTCAACGATCGAGGGTGTACCGGATGCCGACACGATCACATTCGAGGTAGTGAGATCCCCGTGAACAATGCCTGCAGCGTGTAAGAGCCCAATCTGTTCTCCTATGGATCGGAGAAGCTTCCGAGCCTCGCTGATGCCCATTTCGTCTAGGCGTTCTCTGGCGACGGTCCCCTCCAGGTAAGTCATTGCAATAGCATTATTCTCAACATCGATTCCGACAATGCTGGGGACTCTTGCTCCGGCCATTTTTGCTTCGTGAATTATTGACGCCTCTGAAACTGTCCTGTCATGTCTTATCTGTCGATCCAGGGATGGATTCCTGTACTCCTTTCTGACCCTATGCTTGATGACAACTCTCCAAGGTCCAATGGTCGCAAGCGACAGATCCGCCTCCGCACCTCTATGAAGCGGTGTCGACGCTAATTTCGAGGTATCCATGGAACATCAACCTCGTCCAAGCGCCATCTTGGAATGACAAAACTGTCTGAAGTGCTGATCGTGAGTCCGGACTCGTACGCGAGCCGGCCTGAGCATGCGATCTGCGCCCCGCAATCGCCAGAGTATTCGACCGGGACTGGATGGAAGGACGCACCGTGGTCTGCGGCGACTGAACTAATCATCTCCTTCAGCCGCGAGCTAGCCGCAACACCTCCGGCGATTAGCACCTCGCTTCGTCGTGTCTGAACCAAGCTCCGTTCGACAGCCTCAGCCAGCATGGCGAAGGCTGTCTCTTGGAGTGAGAAGCAGATATCCGCAAGATTTCCTTGCCGTTGCAATGCACTGGTCGCCGCCGTGAGCAGACCAGAATATGCGACATCGTTTCCCTTTACAGTGTAAGGCAGTCTGATCATGTTTACTCCCTTCGCTGCTTCCTTTGAAACTGAGAGTCCACCTGGAGATGGAAGCTTGGCTTCGCGGGCGAACATGTCCAGAAGGTTTCCTAGAGTAATATCTTGAGTCTCGCCATACACCCTCCACCGTTTTCCCACGTGAACAAGAATCGAAGTGTGGCCTCCTGAGACCAGAACCGCGAGCGGGTCGCGGGACTTCGCGATTGACATAGCGATGTCTAGATGGGCAACACCATGATGCACGGGCACGAGCGGTTTCTTCAGAAATGACGATAGAGCTCTTCCAACAGTAGCTCCGATTCGGAGACAGGGTCCCAATCCCGGACCCGCAGCATAGGCGATCACGTCCGGATCTATTGAACTATCATCCTTTGCCGTAAGCGCGGCCTTGACTATCTCATCTGCGACGCTAGCAAGATGCTCCGACGCTTTTCTCGGGTGAATACCGATTCCCGGTGGGGGACGGTATGTGGAGTTGACGTTTGTGACGATTCTGTCTTCATCGTCAACGAGACTAGCGCCAAAAGTGTGTGCGGTAGACTCGATGCCGAGACACATCATCCATAATCACGTTTAGACGGAATCGGTATCTCTCGAAAGGTTAAACTTTCCCCGATCGACCTAGTCTGAGTCTACCTGTTGGGAGTGTCAAGAAATCCAGCCTGAGATAAACATCGGCACCCTGGGACATGTGGACAATGGCAAAAGCACTATCGTCCAATCCCTGACCGGAGTATGGACTTCTAGACACTCTGAAGAACTGCGCAGAGGAATCACTATCCGAATAGGATATGCGGACGCATCATTCTACGAATGCCCCACCTGCGAGCCACCAGCCAACTACTCAACGAGTAAGACTTGTCCAAACGGACACGGTCCCACCAAGTTTCTGCGAACTGTAAGCTTCGTTGACTGCCCAGGCCATCACAGCCTAATGGTTACGATGCTATCGGGCGCAGCAATAATGGATGGCTCCATGTTCGTAGTCGCAGCCAACGTGAAGACGCCTCAAGCTCAAGATCGGGAGCACATGCTCGCAGCTCAGATGATAGGACTTCACAACATGATCGTAGTTCAAAACAAGATTGATGTCGTTGACAGGCAGAGAGCCAAGGCAAACTATGACGAGATCAGGAATTTCACCAAAGGAACCGTCGCGAAGGACTCTCCGGTAATACCAGTCTCCGCCCAACACAAACTCAACATGGACGCACTAATTTGGGCCATTCAAGAAAAGATTCCAACCCCGAAGAGAGACCATTCCATCGATTCGAGAATGTCCATCCTTCGCTCTTTCGACGTTAACAAACCGGGAACAGAAGCTGAACAACTAGTTGGAGGTGTCGTGGGAGGTTCAATTGTACAAGGAGTATTCAAGCGAGGCGACGAGATCGAAATCAGACCTGGCATTAAGACCGAGTCAACAAACAAGACCATCTACGAACCACTAATCGCAAAGGTCGGGGCACTACAAGCCGGCGGAGGAGAAGTAAAAACCGCAACCCCGGGAGGATTAGTCGCGGTAGGAACCGACCTAGACCCATCAGTCACAAAGTCCGACGGCCTAGTCGGGAATGTCCTTGGCCGAGCCGGAACGCTTCCTCCAATTCTGGAAAAAGTCAGCTTGACCGTAGACCTCTTCGAGAAGGCTGTTGGAACGGAACAGCTCATGCCTGTTCAGAAAATCAAGACCAACGAACCACTAGTCATCAATGCGGGAACAGCGGTAACCTCCGGTATCGTAGTTTCCGCGCGAGAAGACCTTGCTGACGTTTCGTTGAAGAAGCCGATCTGCGCCGAAGCAGGCTCAAAAGTAGCTCTCAGTCGAAGGATAGGGGATAGCTGGAGGCTGATCGGGTTCGGAACGATTAGGTAGGAATAGAACGGAAACCTCTGTGAATTAGTGGTTGTACCATCTTGGCAACTTCGGGTCGATTCGTATTCCACAATAGAGTCCATTCGAGACTCGGCTCAGAACCTGAACGATTCAACACCGGTTCAGCAGTGGCTTTGCCACACTTTGACTTACTAGCTCCTGACTTCAGATGTATAGCTCGGGGTCCCTTCCCAGAAGATTCACGGTTAGCGTGCAAAGTTTCCTAGTTCACACGAAGAACAAGAATCAAGAAGCCAGAAGCTCCTGCATCTGCGAGACCTGTAAGCATGGCTTACAAGGCCAATGCCTTGAGAAACGCTGCAAGTGTTGCACCGTTATGGCTCACTCCGCGAAATAATAGCGAAGTTTTAGAGACGCCTCATCTGATTGGGGCTCGGGATCATATGAGGGAAGACAAGGCCTCCGTTCAGGTCCTTCTCGACACTAGCTTTCTTTTGACGATGCTCAAACAGCGTCGGGATCCCATCGAAGAGGTGAGGACTGAGGTGCGAGGGAACGTGCAAATTCTGATTCCCGAGATCGTTGTCTTCGAATTGCAACGCCTAGCCAGAAAAGCTTCTGGCAAGACTCAGGGGTTCGCGAGAGCAAGCCTCGATTTCCTCAGTAAGAGAAGGTTGCCAGTCATCGAGCACAAGCCGGGTCCCACAGATGTCGATGCCGCGCTCATCGCATGGGCGCTTACCGAGAAAACGCCAACGGGGATCGCAACAGTTGACAGAGGAATCCGCTCTGCGCTTGCTACCCTGGACGTTCCTGTGATCTATCCAAGAGCGCGAAGTGGCCTTGTTGTTGAACGGCTACACTTCTAGTTCGACTTAAATAAAGCGGGGCATCGCCTCAACTTCAGAGACCGCGGAAAGGACAAGTCAAACAGCATGGCTCGCATGTACTCTGGAAAGAGAGGAAGCTCGGGCTCAACCCGACCGGTCAGCAGACGTCCGCCCGCCTGGTTCAAGTATCAACCCGAAGAGGTGGAGGACTTGGTCCTCAAGCTCTCCAAAGAAGGAAATCCGCCCAGCATCATTGGACAAATCCTCCGCGACAGGTACGGGATCCCGCTCGTGTCCCAGGTTGCCGGGAAACGCCTTGAGCACCTAATCCCCCAAGAGAACAAGCCAAAGATCCCTGATGACTTGGAGCTCTTGGTAAGGAGAGCAACTAATGTGACAAGACACCTAGAGAGGAACAGGAAGGACTATCCCAACAAACGGGACCTTGCTCTCTTAGAGTCGAAAATTCACAGGTTGGCCAGCTATTACCGAAGCGTAGGGAGAATCCCCAAGGATTGGGAGCACAAGCCGGTTGCAGCCTCGCTTAAGTAGCGATGGAGACAAGCTCGCCCAACTCCACAAACAAGCTTCTGAAACAGCCTCCTTAATACGACAAAAAGCCTCAGACGACACAGTCCTACTCACTAGCCACTTCGACGCTGACGGGATAAGCTCCGGCAGCATCATGCTAAGCGCAGTCAACCGGCTGTCCGCATTCCCACACTTGAGGGTCATAGACAGTGTCAACGAGAGAATACTCGAACAGATTGAAGCTGTAGAGTCTGACCTAGTAATCTTCACAGACATTGGCAGCGGCTATCTCGAGATCATTTCGAAAATTCTTAGAAACAGGGACATTGTCATCGCCGATCATCATCAGCCGCTAGGAGAACCCAGCTCGAACTTACACCACTTCAACACTCACATTCTGGGATTCGACGGATCTGAGGAGATCAGTGGTGCAGGAACGGCTTACTTGTTGGCGAAAGCGTTGGATTCTCGAAACACCGATCTCTCAGCGATGGCCATCGTGGGCGCTCTCGGAGATCAGCAGGACAAGGGACCAGAACGCAAATTCAAAGGTCTAAACGCGGACATCCTAAAGGACGCAGTTGATTCAAAGGTTATCGAGGTAACTAAGGATCTTGTCTTCTTCGGTCGCCAAACGAGGCCAATCCATCGAGCAATAGCCTCGACCACGGACCCGTTTCTTCCTGGTCTCAGCGGCGAGGAAGATCGATGCCTCGCGTTACTTGACGCTGCAGGGATCCCGACCAAAGTCGACGACAGATGGCGAACCATATCCGATCTCTCTCTAGATGAGAAACGCAGAATTGTAGACAAGATCATTGAACATACAATCTCCTCGAACTTCAAGGGCGAAGCCGTCCTCAACCTCATCGGATCAGTCTACACACTAACAAGAGAAGAACCAGGCACATCCCTCCGAGACGCTAGGGAGTTCGCAACACTCCTAAACGCATGCGGAAGAATGAACCGAGCGGGGCTCGGAATCGCGATTGGAATAGGTGACCGCGGAGAGTCATTCGAGCAGGCCCAACAGCTCTACTCAGAATACAAGACCCAGCTATCGAAATACATGAACTGGGTCGCCACAGCACCCAACGCGACAAGGACCGGAAGGAATGTCGTCATAGTCAACGGACAAGGAGTAGTCGACGAAAGCATGACCGGCGCTGTCTCCTCGCTAATCTCCTCCTCAAAGCTATTCGGCGAATCCAAAGTCACAATCGTCACAACCCTCACAAGGTCCGGGGAAGCAAAAATATCGACGAGAGCGACAGAGCCGCTTATCCAGAAAGGAGTGAATCTTGGAAAGATTCTCCAAAGCCTATCACCAAAATACGGCGGCGTCGGAGGAGGACATGCTATCGCAGCGGGAGCGACAATTCAGAGCCCTGATCTGGACAGATTCCTAGTCGCTCTCGAAAGAGCAGTGGACGAAGCACTCGCATGATCAAGGCGAAGATCCGAATACCGGTCACTAGTCGAGCCATGGCCGAATCCATCGTTCAATCCATAGAACCGGACAACGTTGGGATGGAGGGCTTGAGAATCGAGCCGCGAATATCAAAGGAAAACGCGTACTTCACCATCACTCACTCTGGCAAGATTGAAACGTTCATATCCACCTTGGACGACGTTTTGCGCTGCATTCAAGCCGCAAGATCAACATTACATGGAATTGTGAAGGAGAAACCGAGCTAACACTCATGTCAAAAGCCACAAAGAAGGTACGAGACAAGTGGAGAGCCAAAGAATGGTATTCCGTATACACCCCCTCGTACTTCGGAGAAATGAGCGTTGCGAGTATCCCTGTTGAGGACCCTAAGAAGCTCATAGGGAGAGTTGTCGAGACAACACTTTACGATATTACGAACGATTTTGCTCACCAGTCAACTAAGCTCTACTTCCTAGTAGTTGCAAATACCGGCGAGCGATGCGACACAATTCTCAAGAGCCATGAATATTCAACTGATTATCTCAGAAGCCTCGTCAGAAGGGGCAGTACAAGAATGGACGGCATTTTCACCGCCAACACGATTGACAAGTACCTGACCAGAGTGTACATCGTCGCTTTCAGCCATGGACGGATCAAGGGCTCCCAGGAGCACGCTGTAAGACAGGTGATGGGGAAGATTGTTGCGCAGAAGGCATCGCAGTTGACCTATTCCCAGATCTGCCATGAAATGGTCCTCGGAAAGATGGGCTCCGATGTTTACAATGAAGCCAAGAAGGTCTGCCCACTCCGACACGTAGGGGTAAGGAAATCAAAACTACTATCAATGCCGCTAGAAGCAATGCAAAAGGCGCCTGAAGTAAAACCCGCCGAAGAAGAACTCGTTGCGCCAATAGTCGAGACGCCTGCAGAATAGTCCACCGATTGACGCTTCAATTCGGAAGCTCTGGAATCCGGGGCAAATACGGAGAAACGATCACCCCCGCTACTGCTTTCGAACTCGCCAATATTCTGACACACGATCTGGGGCTCAAACTAGCCCTCGCAAGGGACCCAAGACTCTCAAGTCCAGTTCTGAGATCAGCCTTCCTTGCCGCTGCTATTGAGAGAGGAGCGCGGATAACCGATTACGATATGATTCCCACACCAGCTTTGGCCTATCAGGCCGGTCACACCTATGAAGACGGGGGCGTGATGATTACGGCTAGCCACAACCCCCCCGAATACAATGGATTCAAAATTTTCAATTCAAAAGGTGAAACCTTCGACGACGAGGCCATCGTCTCTCGAAGCATCTCGAATAGCAAGTCGAAGGGTCCAACGGTCGGACTGCTCGAAGTCGAGACCTCAAAACCAACCGAGTACAAGGAGCGGCTCGCTAAGATCCAGTTCGAGAAAGAATGGCGCATCGTCCTAGACCCAGGAAACGGAGCTACGTGTCGGCTCGCCCCGGAGATATACCGGCAATCGTCGACAAAAGCGACGGCTATGAACTCCACTCCAGATGGCACTTTTCCAAGTCGAGGATCCGAACCGACAAGGGAAAGCGAGGCCTCGTTGTGTAGACTGGTAGCCAGCGCCAAGGCGGACGCAGGGGTTGCATTTGATGGCGACGGCGATAGGGTCTACATAGTCGATGAGAAGGGAAATTGTCCACTTCAAGACCGAGTGCTCGGCTCCTACATCACCTGCCTAGCCCGGACATCCAAAGGCCCATATCTCGTACCTGTCGACGCATCAATGGCAATCGAAGAAGTCGCCACCAAATATGGAGCGAAACTGATGCGAGGTCCTGTAGGAGATGCGAAACTCCTAGTCGAAATGAAGAAAGTAGAGGCGCCGTTCGCTGGTGAACCGTCAGGAGCGTGGATTCACGGAGAATACAATCTCTGCCCAGACGGAATCCTATCAGGACTCTTGTACCTCAAACAGCTTGAAACCTTGAATCTCTCAGTCTCTGAAGCGGTCAACGAGATTCCAGAATATTTCATGGTCAGGAAGAGCGTTAGTCAATTGGAGAAAATGTCCTCGAGCATCATAACGACGCTCTCCAAAGAACTCCAGAAAATTATTGGAAAAGACTCGTCTATCGAAACAAAGTTTGGAGTCAGAGTAAGCTCAGAAGACTCCTGGGTTCTGGTGAGAGAGAGCGGTACCGAACCCGTCATACGTATCACCACTGAGTCAAAACAGCGATCGAAAGCGAATCAGATCATGCGAGAAACCCTCACACTGGTCAGACGGGTTCTGAAGGGGAGGTCCTAGTTGAAGGCGGTCGTCTTGGCCGCAGGCCGAGGCGAGAGACTCTGGCCGCTCACGGAAGACACTCCCAAACCGCTCCTTCCCATAGCAAACAAGTCGATTCTAGCCCGAACCTGCAAGGCACTCGTCAGCGCAGGGATTCACGAAATCATATTGGTCGTGGGATTCAGAAGCGAGAAGATCCGCGACAGACTTGGAAAAGGAGAGATCGTTGGCTCAGAACTCACTTACATTAAGCAAAAGAATGCGAAAGGAACCGCAGACGCTCTCGGAACCTGCAGTAACGAGCTGAAGGGCGAGGACAGATTCCTAGTCGTATACGGAGACGACTACTACGAGTCAAACGTACCTAGGACATTCCTAGCAAAGGCTCGAAAGAACAAAGGAACTACCATCGGTACCGCAAGTGTGCAAGACGCTTCTAGTTTCGGCAAGATACAGTCCAAACGAGGCCTCGTCACCGAGATTCTGGAGAAGGATTCCAAGGCTGAGCCGGGACAGGTAAATGCCGGGATCTATCTGATGGATCAGTCGATATTCTCCGCGATAAGAAAGACCAAACGGTCGACGCGTGGTGAGCTGGAGTTGACTGATGCCGTAAGAATTCTTATCGGAGAAGGAAGCCAGGTGCATGCGCAGCCACTCGGTTCGAGGAATTGGCTGGGGATCAGTTATCCTTGGGACATGCTCGAGGCTAACCAATGGATTCTAGAGTCTGAGAAATCCGTCTCTAAGGGAACGGTCGACAAGGAGGTTCACGTTTCAGGTCCCGTTGTTCTGGAGGAGGGATCGGTTGTGAAAGCAGGTTCGTACTTGGAGGGTCCCGTCCATCTCGGCAAGAACTGTCACGTGGGTCCCAACTCTTACTTGCGGCCGTTCTCGTCGCTGGGGGACGATGTGAAGGTGGGCACTGGATGCGAGATAAAGAACAGTATCGTCATGAAGGACTCTAGAATTCCGCACCTATCGTACCTCGGGGACAGTATCCTCGGTGAAGGTTGTCATCTTGGTGCTGGGACGATAACTGCGAATCTGCGTTTTGATGAGGCTGAGGTCAAGACGAGGGTGCGTGGTGTCTGGGTTAACAGTGGGCGGAGGAAGCTTGGGGCCATCTTGGGAGATGGGGTGCAGACTGGGATCAACGTGTCTATCTTTCCGGGGGTCAAGATTGGTCGGGGCGCCTGGATAGGACCCGGAGCAGTCGTAGACCGGGATGTAGCTTCTAGCGCAAGGTACAAAGCATGCTAGCAACTCCATTGCTCGTTTCTCTTGTCACAGCCGGCGTTGAACGGACCAGAATCTCGAAACTTTGATTTCGCGAAGTTAGTACTAGAATCGCCAAATCTGTGAGATACGGAGACTCTCAGACTAGCTGGTTGGTATCTCTTGGGTAAACAGTCGAAGATGAAGCACCATCACGTACCTGCTATTGAGCGTGCTCTGCCGATGGAGCGGATTGTCGCAGCGTTCGCGGAGCGCTTTGACGATCCGTATCTTGATCCCATGGCCGAGCTGAGCTTCGAAGAATTGACTGCAGCTTTTCCCGATATGCCGAAGGAGGAGTTGGAGGAGGGGTTATCGCACTGGACGAATCATTCTGGGGAGAAGACGCTTTCGACCAAGACGGTTGAGACGGGTGGGGCTGAGACTCGCGTCTGGTTTGTTCACGGCCTAGCGAGGCATCGCATTGACCCGTCTTCTACCAGTTCTGGGCGCGTCGCCTTAGGCTAGTATCTTCCCAACAGCCGCACAGAATCCGTGGACCAAATTGGTCTAAGCTAGCTCATTTTTCTTATCTTTTCATTTCAACTAACTATTTTTTTCTGTTATCTTCTTCTCGACCCCTTGGGGGTATATCTCAACAAAAACTCCTTCACACCTTCGAGAATCGCAGCTCAGAAGACTCGCCCAGAACAAGCCCTGATCAGCGATCTGGGAGGCCGTTCTATACCATGCCGAGTTTACGCAGGGATCATGCCGTCATTACGCGTACTGGAGCACGTTGAAAATTTCTGGATTCGCCTGTTCTACAAGACAAATCAAGAATCCGTTCCAGAACATGTTCAGACAGCAAATGGAGCCTTTCCAAGATTTACAAAAAAAATCTTTCCAGCGCCAGAAACCTCACAGTTGGAAGGGAGTTACCAAACGGTAACTTTCTCTTTGGCATTGGCGAAAGGCGCAGAACAAGCCCCGATCTGGAATCTGTCGGTGGTCGGCAGTTTTTCCGCGGTTTCCTTGCTAGAAACCCGCGCTTCCTAAAACCCCAGTTCACCTATTCTGCGCCTAGAACTCTTGGACTCGCGCAGAAAACACGTTATCTAGTAAAGTATTATCGAAAAATCTCAATGCAGTTGATGGCTGCGACGTGAAATTCCGGTCGGGCGGTAATTAACGAAGGGTAAGTCATTCCATCTGCCTTCAACATAGCCGGGGGCAGAACAAACCATGGTCCGCAATCGGAAAGTCGATCTTGAATCTGCCGGATTCTCATGTTGAATCATGCCGATATTTTGTGCCCACGAAAATGAGCGACTGTTCCATTATCCGCCCTAAAAGGGAAAACTGAAGCGGAAAAGCTTCCGTCTGCGATCGCCTCTCTGAAAAATTCTCAAAAGTAGTTGCTCCTCGCGACGCAAGACTGCTCTTTGGGGAGCCTATTTGCGGCCCGAGGCGCTGACGATGCTTACGATGTCTCCGTCGTTCAGAACGTAGGATTCTCCCAGCCTCATACTGCTCCTCGCGTTCACACCGTAGAGAATATGCTCGCCTAGATCCGTATGGATTCGCAGCGCAAGATCCTTCAAGGTCGACCCCTTCTGGATCAAGATGGCATCAGGAAGAACATTACCCGAATGGTCAGTCATCCGCTCCGGATCCTCCACCGGATAGACAACTATCATGTTCAACAGCTTGAAGAACGCAGAATTGATACACTCTTGAACCCCGGTCCCACCGTTCGGCGACAGCACCTGCTTCCGAATCATATCTAACGCAGCCTCTTGCTGCGCCGTCAGCCTCCCCGTCGGACCCGCGGAGAAGTCGTGGTCTCCGGGCTTGTAGGAGATCAAGCCCTTCTCAGCAGCCCTCCTCAACGCAAGCTCCGCCTCAGCAGAAGACGGAACAGTAAGATTCCCAGACGCCGCCAACCGCGACACGTTCCCCTTCGACGACGGCAGATCGATCTTGTTCGCGGCCAGCATCAACGGCTTAGACGCCCTCCTCAACAGCCCAACAAGACGCATGACATCCTCACGAGACCACGCCGTAGGCTTATCCTTCAAATCCGCCAGTCTCAGTCCCTCTTCGACCTGAAACTTGCGCAGTCCGAGACCACTAAGCCTCTCCGCGATCGACTCGACCAGCTCATCCCTCGTCGAGTTCACCTTCCGCACAATCTTCTCCCAGTCCTTCGCAAGAATCTGGTACATCCAAGCCTCAAGCTCAGTCTCAAGAAAACCCACATCCTCAAGAGGATCATGAGTCCCCGCCGAAACCGGCTTACCCTCAGAATCCGTCGAACCAGACGCGTCAACAACATGAACCAGAGCATCCGCCTTACGGAGATCATCAAGGAACTGGTTCCCGAGACCCTTCCCCGCAGAGGCTCCGGGCACGAGACCTGGACAGTCGATCAGCTCAACCGGAATGAACCGCTCCCCGTCAATGCAGCGAGAATTACGAGGATTATCTTGAACTCCTAGATCCTTGCAGACACACTTGGTCCGGAGGTATGAGATGCCCTTGTTCGGCCTTATCGTTGTAAAGGGATAGTTCGCAATCGGCACAACCAGTAATGTTGCGGCGCTGAAGAATGTGCTTTTTCCGGCGTTCGGCTTCCCGACAATACCGACCTGCACGAACTACCACTAATTAGATCAGGTGTTTGAAGGTAGGCCCGTGATTCTCAGCCCGGCAGACTTGACTCCGTATCGAATGTTCAGTGAGACAAGAAGCGCAGTCAACTGTTCAATCGTTCTCGAATTAACCAACGGACCCGCATCCACACCGCGAACGCCGGGAATCGCCTTAGCCAAGTCGAGCACAACCTTCTTCGCATCAACGTCATCCCCGCAGACCAGAACGTCGCAGTCAACCTGCCTAGACACATCGTTCAACATTTCCGCGCTGATGTTATTGAACGCTGAGACCAGCTTCGTCCCTTTCGGCAAGAATCTTGATGCGAACTGGCCCGCGGATCCATCCCAGACCTCGACCGTTCGAGTCGCAGAGCCCCCAACAGCGGCTTCAAGCGGAACCGTCACGTTGACAACTATCTGCGCTGGTTTGATCGAAGGCTTCAGCGATTTGATCGTGTCAGCAAGCGCAACGAACGGAACCGTGACAACAATAATGTCTGCCCTCGAGGCCGCGTCTTGATTGATGAGCCCGGAAACGCGCACATTACCCCCAACGGTGGTCTGAATCTTGCTGGCCGCCGCCTTGGCCTTGTCAGCGTCCCTCGATCCGATCATGACCTCATAGCCAGCCTTGGCCCAGCGTAGCGCTAGCCCGTATCCTTCGTCGCCGGTCCCGCCAATTACCGCTATCTTTGGGCTAATCGCCTATCTCCTTCTCCGGCGAGCAGACCCCGGCAGGCTCTTGATAAGACCTCGACGCATAAGCAGTTCCGTAGACTTGCGCGCGTGACTGATAATCTCAGTGGCCTTCTCGTAGAGTTCCTTCTTACTCAACCGGATTCTCGCCAAGCCTTGTCTAACAGCTTGAGCCCCAACGGCCGCTGCCTCTCTCGGGAAGAGCTCCCAATCGCTCATACTAGGAATTATCCTATCCTCGTCCAGACCCTTCTCTTCTGCAACTTTCGCGATTTCCTTTGCAGCAGCGATGCACATCTCATCGCTAATCATCTTCGCCCGAACATCAAGCGTTCCCCGGAATATCGCGGGAAACCCGATTGAATTGTTCACCTGGTTAGGAAAATCGGAACGACCCGTAGCAACGATCTTGGCCCCAGCCTCCTTCGCCTCCCAGGGCCAGATCTCCGGAATCGGGTTCGCACACGCGAACACAATCGAGTCATCATTCATCGTCTCAATCAGCCGACCGGGAACCACATCCGGACCCGACTTCGACATAGCCAACAGCGCATCAGACCCTTTGATCGCCTCGCCCAGTCCACCAGTCCGGCCTTCACGATTCGTCTTGAGAGCCAGCTCCCACTTGGCCTTGAAGCCCTCACTAAGATCTATTCTCTCCCGGCTCAGGATTCCCTTACTATCTACCATCGTTATGTTTCCCGGATCTACTCCCGCCTCGATTATTATTCTCGCGACGGCAATATTCGCCGCCCCCGCTCCCAGAATACAGATCATAGAATCCTTCATCTTCTTCCCAACAACTTTCAGCGCGTTCATCAAGCCCGCACATACAACCGTCCCAGTCCCTTGCTGATCATCGTGCCAGACAGGTATCCCCAGATCACTCCTCAACGAATCAAGAATCTCGAAACACTTGGGCTGAGAGATGTCCTCCAAGTTGACTCCGCCAAACGAAGGCTGCAACCACCGTACAGCATTCTCAATTTCCCCCGGAACCTTTGTCCCTAGACAGATCGGATACGCATCCACTCCGCCCAAATATTTGAACAGAAGGCTCTTGCCTTCCATCACCGGCAGACCCGCCTCCGGCCCAATGTCGCCCAGCCCTAGAACTCTGGTACCGTCTGTGACGATAGCTACGCTGTTCGCCTTGTTAGTGTAATCGTAAACCTTCTCAGGGTGTTGCTGTATCTCTTTGCAAGGGTCAGCGACGCCCGGCGTATACCAGATAGCAAAGTCGTCGTACGAGTTAACTGGAACCTTCGAACTGATCTCGATCTTACCACGGTAGTAGGGATGATATTTCATAGCAAGTCGGGCAGGCGCGTAAGCGCGCCTCAACAATTTGACGTCTTGAGCCATCGACCCAGTCTCAGCCTCTAGCTGATTCCGGTCGCCTATGAAGGTGAGATTTAATCGTGTTGAGTTTCACACCGTCGAGTAAGCCTTATCAGAGGTGTTTCTATCCCGACGCGCGAGACTGGATCCTATGGCCTATTCCCACATGGAAGAATGGTGGCGCGACGGGACCCCCGATTTCAAAGACTGGCTAAGGCGAGCCGCAATAAGCTGGAGAAGAGAACCCGTCGTCAAGAGAATCCAACGGCCCACTCGACTAGTGACCGCTCGACGCCTCGGATACAAAGCAAAGCTAGGAATTATCATGGTCAGAGTCCGCGTACGACGTGGAGGCGCAAGGAAACCGAGACCAGTTTCTGGAAGACGGCAAAAGGCGATGGGAGTCTCCAAGTTCACGCGGTCCATTTCCCTACAGACTGTCGCGGAAAGACGTGCAGTAAGGAGATATCCGAACCTTACCGTACAAGATTCCTATCATCTCTATTCGGACGGAATGAGCCACTGGTATGAAGTGATCCTAATGGATCAACATCACCCATCAATCCAAGGGTAATCCATCAGTCAACTAATAGCAAATTCAGACGACAAACAACCAGCAACTGACGAGCCTAACCGTGCTCCGAGCTACAGATATTCGCAGAAAGAGCGGAAGAGCTGAAATGAGGAGTTCAGGCCTAGCCAGATTCATTCGTCTTGGCCAGCAGACTGACCCGATCATCCTCGACGCACTAAAACGTGGGGCCCCCAAAGAATTCAGACCTGCCCTCAGCTATCACTTTGAAGTCGCAGGAAAACGAATGAGGGCCGCTATGGTTGTCCTCAGCTGCGCTGCGGCCGGCGGACAGGTCGAGCGAGCCATAAAACCAGCAGCAGTCGTTGAAATGATCCATAATTATTCGCTCGTCATGGACGACCTTATCGATCGAGGAGAAGTAAGGCGTGGAAGACCAACGGTACGCGTGGTCATGGGGGACTCGATTGCTCTGTTAGTTGCCATGTTCTATCGTGAAATCCTCGACGACCTGATCGAAGACTCGCCGGCTAGCGACAAGATCAGAAAGACTGCAGTGAACGCGATGAAAGAGATAATCGACGGAGAGCGACTCGATCTCTTACTTGAACAAGCCGGTCGAACCGACCCGTATCTGATAAGAAATAGAATCTCCAATCCAACTTTCAAAACATACTTGGACATGATAGGAAAGAAGACCGCATCTCTATTCAAAACCGCCGGCCGAATAGGCGCCTACGCAGCGGACGCCGAGACCCGCGTTGTAAATTCTCTCGGCGGCTTCGGGTGGAAAGCCGGACTTGCATTCCAAATAATGGACGATGTTCTAGACGTCTGCGGGGAGAAGACAGGGAAACAACAAGCCAAAGACATCATCGAACATAAACTCGGAAACGCCGTAATCTTAGTTGCGATGCGATACCTCTCGCCAAAAGATCGCCAAGTCTTCAAGAAGATAATCGGATCCGAACGAGTTTCCAATCAGATGGTTACCCAGGCCAAGAAGCTTGTGAACAAAACACCTGCAGAGGAGGAGTGCAAAGAGATAGCTATGAAATATCTTGAAGATGCCAAGACCAGTCTGTCCGTTCTTAGACCGTCGCCCTTCAGGAATGCCTTGTCTGATCTCGCGGACCAAATAGTAGCGAGATCCTACTGACTCGCCTTCCTCCAAGGTACGAATCTTGTACCGATGGATGAAGATCCGTTAAGCAGGCCTCGCAGATTTCCCGTTTTCGTAAGATTGAAGATATAGGACTCGCAGCCGTGCTGAGCCAGGCGAAGCGCCTCCAGTGCCTTTCCGCGCATACCTCCCGTCACATCACCACGACTCAGCTTCAACCCCTTTAACACCTGAAGGTAGTTGCTTGGATCAACTTCGGCTATGAGTTCAGCCTTCGAAGAGGTCTTTGGATTGCCATCATAGAGGCCGTCCACGTCAGACCCGAATAGGACCCGATGAATTTCGATCTTCTGGGCGAGGAGGGATGCAATTCGATCCGCTGACACAATTCCACAGCCTCTTACTTCATCAAATACAATGTCACCATGAGCAAGAGGAATCAAACCGAGTCGCAATGCTGATCTGATGGGATCGAGAAACGATCTGCTTACGTTTCCTTGTCTCAGTGTCATGAAGCTCATGGGTGATAATGGGACGAATGGTTTGCGCCGGAGGATGAGACTTACGCCGATTATCCGCGTTAGCTGGTCGAGATTCAGTTCGATCTCGGACACTGAGCCTAACTGAGATCTATGTTTGAATCCGTTTCTGAGCGCCGCCTTTGAGACGTATGGGTGGGCAAAGGATCCTCCTCCGTGGAGAAGAACTACTCGGCCCTTGTAGGATGCGACTTCATCGATGGCGTGTTGAATTACTTCGAGCCTTGGGGTGGAGTTTTTTGACTTGTCGGTAATGGCGGATCCTCCTAGTTTGATAATAACTGGAGCTTGCATCGTCCTCTGGGGTCCGCATCAGCTTACCATTTAGCGGCTTCGGGATGACCATTATCTTGGCGTACCGGTAACATGCGACTTATGATAATCAGGGCTGACGCTCTCAGTTGACAGTCAGAATTGACAACCAGACTAGAAGTTGAGGATCACCTTGATCTTATCGAAGACAAGATCGTTCACTCTCTCGGCGAGAGACCTAGTAGTTCAATTGGCGAGATAGCAAGAGAACTACGAGTCAACCGATCCACCGCATCGAAATACCTGCATGTACTCAGAGCAAAACGAATGGTCAACTTTCGACAGGTCGGCCCCGTAAAACTCTGGTCTCTGGAGGACGAGAAGTAATGGAGACCCGTAGACCCAGCGCTCCAGTTATCCAACAGAACGACGAAAGGGTCCAAACAGGCATAGCAAGCCTGGACAAGATAATCGAAGGCGGATTAGCTAGAGGAGACACGATAATCGTTGCTGGTCAGCCGGGAACGGGAAAAACTACCCTTGGTCTACAGTTCCTCTACCACGGAGCAGTCAGATGTGGCGAGAACGGAGTCTACGCCTCCGTCATAGAGAGTGGTGAAAAACTGAAACGAAACGCTCGACGTTTCGGCTGGGACCTTGATCGTCTTGAGAAGGAAGGCAAGCTCCAGCTCGTCTCTCTACAATCAACGATGAAAGCAGGAGTAAGCACCGCACTAGAAACAGTGTTGGAAGCCCTTCATACCATCAATGCGCGAAGGCTCGTCTTCGACTCCCTCTCCGCGCTCATGACCGCTTTTGAGAGCACAGCTGAGGCGAGGAGCTTCCTACATATCATGCTGAAATTCTTGGAGGCAGCCAACTGTACGACTCTGATGATAAGCGAAGTTCCATGGGGAAAGCAACAGTTGGGCACAAACTTCGAGGAATTCCTAGGCGATGGCCTAGTCGTCCTTGACGCCAGCTTCGACAATTCTCGAGTGCGAAGACGCATATACATTCCCAAGATGCGAGGGACAGAACACCGCCTCGAAGGATACGACTATTACATTACACGAGAGGGATTTGCTCTCGCCCCCACTCCGATCCCGCCAGATAAGATCCGGTAGCTACGACTCTGGATCTGAGGGTGTCCCCTCTGGAAAGCAAAGGCAGCGTTCGGCTCGACAAGGCACCCACGAAAGCTGATCTGATAGAGAAACTGATTGGGTCGGAGACAAAAGCCGAACTTTTGATGTTTTTCCACGAAAACCCCGAGTCCACAGACACCGTTGAAGGGATTGCCAACAAGATCCGTCGGAACCCGAAAGAGATAGACCGCGACGTATCAGACCTCGTCGAACTGGGACTCCTCAAAGAGGTCAGGACAGTATCCTTCAACAAGGCTAGGGATCAAGAGTTGCAGAAAGAGATCTCAAAGAGGCTGATATCGCCCCCATCTGGCGACGACTCAGACAGATCTTCGGCAAGAGAGATGACGGGAATCGGAATAGTTGACGAACTACTTCCAGAAGGCTATCCTTCGACATCCGTCGTACTGGTCATGGGAGACCCCGCGACGGGAAAGACGACACTTCTGACCCAGCTTGTGGTCGAAGCTCTCAAGAAAAACAGGAACGTCGTCTACGCGAGCCTAGATGACTTCCCCGACAGCGTCAGAGACTCAATGCGAATGATGGGGATAGATCCGCAGAAATATGAAGTTGAAGGACGTCGACGACTCGTTTTCATCGACTGCTACTCATTCCTCGTAGGAGTGAAGAGCAAAGAGCAATACAGCGAGGACCCACAACGGCTCTCAGATCTCAGCATCGTTGTCTCCAAGGCCCTTTCTGAGACTCGCGACCCGAGCAACACACTCCTTGCAATGGATTCTCTGACAACTCTCCTACAAAGAAGCGGAGTCAGACCATCCTTCGACTTTCTCCATACCCTTGTTGCCAAGATTCGAAGCTGCAAAGCAAGTTGCGTCACGTCACTTTCCCGGAAAGCATTTCATCCCGCGATCATCGCGGCCATTCAAGACAAGGTTGACGGCGTGATAGAAATGAAAGCTGAGGATACAAAGGACGGGCTAGCCAGGTATATTCGTGTACCAAAGATGAAAGGGGCTCGTCACGTTACTGCTTGGACGCCTTACAATAGGGATCCGGGTCTGGGCCTGATCGTGCCAGCAAGCAGCGGCGTCTTGCAGAGCTAGAGAACGCTTTCTCTCGGAAACACTTCGATTCCGGTATCGGTGATTCTGTATGGTCGAGGCTGATTGTCAACAGGCGTCTTCCGCATCTTCTCGATCTGGATAACTCTGAGTAGCGACTTTCCTACCTGCAGTTGCTGCAGCAGTATCACCCCATGAGCTAGGTACTCTTCGTAGTCTATGCTTCTTTCAAATCCAGGTCGTCGGAGTTCTGTCGTGATCAGGCACGTTGCCCCTGTGTCCGCGAGTGCTTCCATTAGTTCCACTAGGGCATTGCGCTGAGCAACAACCCCGTCATACTGGAAGACTAGCGTTGTTACAGGATCAACGACGATCCGTTTCGCACCGATTTCCTTCACGCTAGTCTTTATCATCTCGATAAGCGTTGCCATCGAGAACTCCTTCCGCCCAACCGTCAATTTCCCCACTTTGATCTCAGCCGGAAGATACCTAATTGGAGAAGCCTCTAGAAAGATGAGCTTCTTGTTATTCTCCAAATCTTCAAAGTCCCAACCGAAATCCAACATTTCTTCAAAAACGTGGACTTTGTTCTCATCGAGACTGACGTAGACCCCTGGATCCTCATAGTCCAGTATCCCGTTGACCAGAAATTGCGACGACATTATCGTTTTTCCAGTCCCGGGCCCGCCGCAAAGAAGAATAGTTCTATTCTTCGGCAACCCACCGGTTAGCAGCTTATCCAGTCCTGGTATTCCAGTCGGAGTTCTAGAATTGGCCGGTGTGGCGGCCGCGGTGTCGGCCATGAATCTTCTAAAGCACCCAGCGAGGCGACGAAACCATATTGATTCTGATACGCTAACCTGCACGAAAAGGGTACATTGAACGCATATCGACGAAGGATCGGTTCGTTTGGTCAGAAGAGTCTGAGATAGGACAAATCAGGCGTCCCTAGGCGTGACATCGAAGGATAGGCTAGCCCTGTACCAGGATCCATCCGTACAGCTACTTCTAAGTAAGTTCGTTAGAGGAGAGATCGTCGAACTTGTTCCTAACTTCGATCTAAATCAGACTGTGAGATATCCTGAAGTGGAGGCAATAGTCGAGGGAGACTCTACCGCTGCGAAGCAATTGGTCGAAAAGCTCTGGGACGTAGGCATATTCAAACGAAAGTTTCACGAGAAAATCCTAGTCTGTCCATCATGCCTATCCGTGAACGTCAGTAACGACTACGTATGCCCCAACTGCAATTCCATAGACATTGAACGAAAGACTCTGCTTGAACATACAGCATGCGGAAACATTGACAACGTCGACAACTTTCTTGTCGAGGGAGGCTTGCTTTGCCCAAAGTGCAACAAGGAGTTGCTTGAAGCAGGAGTCGATTACCAGAAGCTCGGCGCATGGTTTCAGTGCAGCCAATGCGGAAAACGCTCTGACTTGCCTAGCCCAATTCATCGCTGCAGAAACTGCGGCCACATTTTCACGATAAGGGACACAGGATTCGTCAACATCTACGCCTACCGACTCGGATCCGAAGCCGAGGAAGAATTCAAGCGAAGCTATCTGGTCATGAAACCAATCGGCGTCGTTCTCGAAGACTTCCAGTTCAAAGTTGAGATGCCCGGACAGATAGCCGGTCGCTCCGGCGCATTGCACAGGTTTGACGCTGTTGCCACGAAGGGTTCTTCCGAAGTCGTCGTGCTAGACGTTATCGCCAGCGAGAAGCAAATCGACGAGGTACCGGTTGCTTCAATGTACGCGAAGATTTTCGATGTCAGTCCAACTCAATCGATTCTAGTCGCAATGCCCGGGCTAACTGAGAAGGCGAAGAGGCTCGCTGGGCTGTACAGAATCTCGATAATTCAAGCTGAAAACTCTCAACAGGCTGCCGACCAAATAAAGGACAAGTTTGGATGGGCGGGGCTTTCGGGCAACGAAGAGTCGCTCGGCGACCTACAGTTGTAACCCATCAACGCGTTCACCAGTTCCATTATTCCCATTCCTCCGGTCAACTTTGCGCCTACAAAGTTGAGCCCAAGTGACACTGAAGGTCCGTCCCGTTAAGCTGCGAGATAGTCTCTATCTCCTGATCCCAGTTGACATCGCGCGTCTACTCGGTGTTGCCTCATCTTCTGACTTTCAGTTAAGCCTCAATGAGAATCAGAATTCCGTCAAACTAGTCTACGAACTCAAGAAAGAAGAAAACCAAACTGTTGATGAAAAGAGAGAATGAAGTAATCTGAGGTAAATATTCTGATTAACGTTGTAGACTATCTTGCGCTTACCGCCTCGTGCTTCGCGCTCTACTTCATCCTTCGCGCAAGAAAGACCTATTTTCTGGACTCGGGGTTTTTCATAGCTCTCGCCAATGTAGGGTTCATTCTATTTCTCAGCGAAAGCACGTATGCGCACGCTTTTGGCATCCCGACATCGCCCCTCGTTGACACCGCCTTGATATCGATCATGGCCTCTTCTATCGGATTCGCATCCTACCTCCTCCGGAACGGCGATGAGACTGACCCCCGACGAATTTGGAGGCTGAGAAGATTTGTCTTACGACCGCCGTTGCCTTTCCTGATTTTCCTGGTAGTTGTCGGGATCTGGACAGCTGCGGGCGTTCTCTTGAGTCCTTGGTCTCAAGACCAAATCGGTTCCGGAGGCGATACCTACTACTTTTTCTCATACCAGATCTGGTACGTCGCGTTGAGTGCTCTTCTTCTCCTCTCTTTCGTCTCCCTGCCGGTCCTTTCGTTCTACCACCAATCAAAGATCGTACATGACAAAAAAGCCTCTGTGTCGATGAAAATTATTAGCGTTTGTTGGGCCTTCTTCGGGGCGCTAAGTTTCTTTCAGATTGCGGCAGGAGGGCTCTTTCTTCCTACGTCCGAGACCATTGGACTGGTCGCGGATAGTTTCCTCTTTATTCTAATTGCCTTTGCCCTCCGAGAGCCGACAATTCTCGGGAGGATCGTGACCTCGGGAGAGACTGTGAGTCAGGCCGTATATTCAAAGGTCAACACTGATACGATAGTGCTATACAATACCGAATCAGATCGAAGAAGCTTAGTCGAGACCTTCGTTAAGGATGGATTGGCGTCAGGACAAGATATCGTCCTCCAAGTAACCAAGGGTGAGGTGCCATTCTACCGTGCAGTATTGAAAGGTTCAGCGTTAACGGATTCGTCTCTCGGGGAACACTCCGTCACTATTCAGCCATTAGAAGGAACCGTTGCACCAAGAGAGATTAACGGTTCTTTACCCACATCAGTTCCTACGGAGAGAAGGGAGCTAGTAGATCTAGATGAGCTTGACCCAGATCAATGTCGGGACATAATTAGCCGTATCAGCAAACCGTCTAATGCCCCATTGGCAAAGCGAACCGGCCGAATTTGGGCTTTGAACGTTGAAGGTGCACACCCTCGAGTCCTTGACTTGCTCCAAGAGGCAAACCCGACAGCTAGGGTAATTGACTTGGCGATGCAACAAGACGCGTTTTCCAGCATGATCAACATGGAGCATGAAGATATTCTTGGAAACCGACTGTTACTTGAGTACGAGCCTACCAGCAAGTATGAAGAGATCGCCCAAAAATTCGCAAGAGAGTTCCAAGCAAACGTTGAATCTGTCGCAATCTTCACCAGCGCCGGCAGTCCCATTTTCCGCAAATTCAGGGATCAGAGAAACATCAGCCTCTTCAGCTTCAGCACCAAGACTTCGAGTCCCGCAAGGCTTTCCGACGAGCAGGTGCTGTTGCCCGAAAGAGACACCTCCCTTCTGCTGGACGCGGTAGACAAGCTACTTCAAGCCCTTGCGAAAAAGAGAATCGGAATAGTATTCGATGTCTTTACAGATATCATTCTTTCCCAGGGGTTTGAGAAAGCCTATGGTGTCCTCTCGTCTGTAGTAGAAATGACGGAATCCGACACCGTCTCAATTCTAGTACTCATTAATTACGAGGCACTTGAGCCAAGAGTTCTGGGAGCAATCCAGGGTCTTTTCCGATCCCAACTGCGCTTCAATCTTGAAAGTCTCAAAGTAGTCAAACTGCAAGGGACTCGGCAGGAAGACAATTACAAGGAGGAGCCGTTAGCCGGGGTTCAAAATTCCGCTGGAGGAATCAGGGCTTGACCGCGCGCTCTCAACCCTTCGAACAGCTTCTCTTAGAATGCATTGACGAAGGACTCTCGGTTTTAGGAAATGAGCCACGTGAGGCACTGTATCAATATCTCCTGACAATCTGTTCACTGCCTCGTGAAGATATTCCTAGTCGCGTTGCCGACTTTGCAGCGGGACTAAGAAAGTCATTGGGCGGGGCTTCGAAGGTAATAGAAAGAATAATCTTGAGAAAGCTGTTCCAAAAAACCGGGTCTAGCTTCAGAGAAACGTCAGACACAGAGTTCACCGAGTATATTGCCGATGCAAAGCGACGATATGAGATACTTTCACATAGGCGCGTAGTCGTAGAGGATTCCACAGACCCTACGAGGTCAAAGAAGGGGCAATTCACCGGTTAGATTGTCCACCAAGTTCGATGGGGCAGGGCCGATCCCGACACACGTGACCGTGTCCGGAGGAAGTTGAGTGAGACCCCTGTCCCGGACAAGATAAACGGGTAAGCGATTCCTTCTGGCGGTATTGTCAAGGTGCAACAGCGTCCCTAGGTCGGGCACTTTGAGCGCAATCTTACGCTGACCTTCTTCCAACCACGCCTTCCACCAGAGTGGAAATCTGATTCGGGCTTCTTCTGCGGCGCTTACTGCAGCATGAGAACACTGCACGGCAATTTTTCCACGGCCAACCTTCAAGTCCAGTCTAACTATCAATGCTTGCTTGTATTCGAACTCCTGCGACATCTTCGCACTTGCGCGAATCATCACAGTATTTAACGGGGCTAGGAGGTTTGACAGAACTCGTAGGTCTACGAGTTTGGAAGTTGCTTCCGCAAGGATCTCTGCGATTGTTCATGCAACGGAGGATGCCGAGCGAGTCCATCAAGCATTGATCCGAGTGTTTCCGAATGGATCTCTCCCATCTAAGACCGAAACACGAAGGTTCTATGGTCACTATGGGAACGAGATTCGAATGATAGATCTGTCTATTCGCGGCGGCCCTGCCAATTCACTCTTTGAGCACGTTTGGAAGAGCCTGACAAGTCTTGATCGGGCATCAGTTCTGAGGGAGATAGATGCTCATGTAGACGAGGGCGGTGCATTACATTTGAGGTTTGACAAGGAAGAAGCGTTCCGCGGAATCGTAAAGTTGAAAGATCAAGATCCGATTAAGATCCAGTTTTCGTTCAGAGCTAGGACTAAGTCCGATCCCGGACCTAACCAAGGAGTCAAGCAATTTCTGGAATCTCTTGAGACCAGTTCGGCAACCTTAACTGGCTGCTAGAGATGGCAGGCTAGACAATATTACGCAGTTCATGGCACTTCTTCTGGGGAATGAGGACGCCAGTCCCAGCATGACCTCTCCACGGGATGATATTCTCTGCGACGGGCCGACCCCTCTACTGAATCATCGGACAGACGGATTGTGGGAAAGGTTTTAGTACGCACCTACGAGTTCGCTTCTTCGAAATCTATCTAGGTGTAAAAATTTGTCGATGTTTGCTGTTCCTGGTGCATATGATCGGGCGATTACAGTATTCTCCCCTGACGGGAGGCTCTTCCAAGTTGAATATGCAAGCGAGACTGTGAAGCGCGGCGCGACTGTTCTGGGAATCGCGTCACCAGAAGGAGTTGTTCTCGCAGCCGAAGAGAGAGCCGGTTCTAAACTTCAAGATCTATCATTCATGTGGAAGATATTCCAGATCGACGAACATGTCGGGACTGCTGTCGCTGGACTAAGCTGTGATGCTCACATCTTGGTCGACCAGGCAAGAATCTACGCGCAAAGTAACAAGCTCATGTACGACGAGCCCATCGACATCGAGATCCTGACAAGACGAATCGGAGAGATCAAGCAGCTATATACCCAGCATGCTGGTGTAAGACCCTTCGGTATCTCGATGCTCTTCGGTGGCGTTGACAAGAAAGGCAGCAGGCTATTCTGGACCGATCCAAGTGGAGCTTTCTTCGCATATCGGGCTTGGGCTATCGGAGCTGGAGGCGACGCGGCAAACGAGATTCTCGAGGCGGAATATCGGGACAACCTCACAATGGACGAAGCACTGTTACTTGGAATGAAGTGTATGACAAAAGTGCTGGAAGGAAAGGCCGAGCCTCAGAAGATTCGCGTAGCCATTATCCCGCGGGAGACTGGAAAATTCCAGAAACTGCCGGTTGAAGAGGTTGACAAGTATCTTAGAAAGATGGATGCTAGCAAAAAGGCCCCGGCTGGCAAATGAGTGACAAGTACACAACCGCTCGTCTAACAAAAGGACAAGACCACTTCGAGATACTCGTAAAACCCCAACCAGCATTAGAGTACAAGCTTGGAAAACAAGTGCCCATCTCACAAGTACTACTAATCGAGGAAATCTACTCAGACTCAAGCAAGGGCACTAGGGCCTCGGAAGAGAAGCTCCAGAAATATTTCGGATCGATCGACCCGCAAAAGATCGCCGAGGAGGTAATGAAGAGCGGCGAACTGCAGCTCACGACGGAACAGCGCCGGCAACTAGTTGAGGAGAAGAGAAGACAGATTGTTACAATAATTACTCGTAACGCGATTGATCCTCGAACCGGCACTCCCCACCCTCCTCTCAGAATTGAACAGGCAATGGGACAAGTTCGGCTTTCCATCGACCCATACAAGAGTGCCGAAGAACAGGCCAAATTAGTTTTAGAAGAGTTGAGGCCCATTCTCCCAATTAAGATGGAGCAGATGCGCATTGCAGTCAAAGTTTTTCCAGAACACGCCGCCAGAGCCTACAACGCGTTCAAGAGCTTCGGAACAGTCAGTCGCGAGGAGTGGCAGTCCGACGGTTCTCTGATGGCAGTTATTGAAATGCCAGCCGGTATGTATGGCTCGTTCATTGATCGGGTCGGAAAACTTACGCAAGGAACCATACAGACGAAGGTATTGACGTAGAGGCAATGGGCAATGGTACTCGTTGCGGAACCGAGACAAGTAGTTGCTCCCGGAGAGCTTCTAGCAGAAGGCGATCACGTTCTAGGAGACAACGCATACAAGATCGGTACACAAATATTCTCAGCTTGCATTGGCATTCTGGAAGTGGATGGGAACAGGGTCTTCGTTGTCCCGCTGAAGGGCGGATACTTTCCTCGTGCTGGTGACCTTGTGGGCGGCCGAATAGTCGACATTGGATTATCCGGGTGGTCGGTAGACATTCGGGCACCCTACGAGGCCATGCTGCCTGCTTCTGAGACACCGGGTCCGAGAGGACCCAGGAGGCGGGACCTATCTTCCAGCTTCGATGTTGGAGACATGGTGTTGGCAGAGGTGCTCGATTTTGACCGAACAAGAGACCCTCTTCTTACAGCGAAGGGTCCTGGGCTTGGAAAAATATCCACTGGTCGTGTTGTTGAAATAAGCGCAGCCAAGATTCCGCGGCTGATCGGAAGAAAGGGGTCCATGATTAGCATGTTGAAGAATGAGACCAGATGCCAGATAACAGTAGGCCAGAACGGGATCGTGCTCGTCTGGGGCAAGTCTCCAGAGGACGAGAAGATCGCGGTAGAAGCCATATACATGGTCGAACGTGAGGCTCATACAAGAGGACTAACTGACCGGATACGAGAAATGATATCGAAATCTAGGATAGTTGAACAAGTTGCCGGAACCCAAACAGCCTGAAAAACTGATCGACGACAAAGGATTGCGGATCGACGGCCGCCGCTTAGACCAATTACGGCCCTTGAAGTTGGAGGTCGGACTGCTTGACAAAGCAGACGGCTCAGCCTACATAGAACAGGGAAAAAACAAGATCCTTGTCGCGGTTTATGGTCCACGAGAGGCCCATCCGAAACACATCGCGATGCCAGAGCGAGCAGTCATTAGGTGCAGGTACCATATGGCCCCGTTCTCAGTGGACGAGAGAAAGTCGCCGGCGCCTTCAAGGCGCGAGATGGAACTCTCGAAGGTTATCCGAGAATCCCTCGAACCAGTCGTCCTAACGGACCTTTACCCTCGAACTACTATCGATGTGTTCATAGAAGTACTCCAGTCGGACGGCGGGTCGCGCTGCGCTGGAATCACGGCCGCTTCGCTAGCCCTAGCCGATGCAGGAATTCCGATGAAAGAACTCGTAGCGGCCTGCGCGGTGGGCAAGATACAGGGAAAGATCGCGCTGGACTTGTCGGATGCAGAAGACAAGTATGGAGACGCTGATCTGCCTGTCGCCCTTGTGCCTAACATGGGGCTTGTGACGCTTCTCCAAATGGACGGCAATCTAACGACTGGAGAGTTCGAGCAGGGACTATCCATGGCAATGGACGCCTGTAAAACTATACACAACATGCAGAGAGAGACTCTCAAGAAAAAATACGCGACTGTGAAGGAAACGGTTGAGGAAAGAGAAGAACAGGAGATAGCCGCATAATGTCTGCAACACCCCAACTTCCTCCAGTAGCAAAGCTAGAGCAGAAGACTGTAGTGGACCTAATTGCGAAAGGTAAACGGATCGATGAACGAGGACTCGAGAGCTACAGACCAATCGAGATCCGAGTCGGGCTTATCGAAAAAGCAAACGGCTCTGCTCAAGTCCATCTAGGCAAATCAAAGGTTCTGGCGGGAATCAAAGTCGAGCTTGGTACGCCATTCCCGGATACTCCCGAAGAGGGAGTCCTGACCGTGAACGCAGAGCTCGTCCCGCTTGCATCACCATCCTTCGAGCTCGGTCCTCCCAGCGAAGCTGCAATAGAGCTCTCCAGAGTGGTCGACCGTGGAATAAGAGAATCGAAGGCAGTGGATCTCAAATCCCTGGTAATACAGAAAGGGAAAAAGGTCCAAGTCGTATACGTAGACGTATACGTTCTCGACCACGACGGCAATCTGATCGACGCTGCAGCTATGGCCGCGCTGGCCGCACTCGCCAATTCAAAAGTCGCCAAGATGGAGATGAAAGGGGAGGAAGTCGTTTCGAAGGGTGGGCATCATCAACTTCCCCTCAACAATCACCCAGTAGCGGTCACCTTCGCCAAAATCGATAAGACAATCGTTGTGGATCCATCGCTCGAGGAGGAGCAGGTGATGAGCGCGAGGCTCACGGTGACAATAGACAAGAATGGGCATCTATGTGCAATGCAGAAGGGCGGACTCTATGGCTTTACTCCGGACGAGTTGAAGAAGGCGGTTAACTTGGCAGTTGCGAAGGCTGCAGAAAACCGGGCCAAAATCATGGCCGCGGCGAAAGGCTGATGACACGAAAGACCGGTCTAGCCGGCGGCTTTGGCGCCCGATACGGCACAGTAACCCGTCGCCGGTACATCGCTATAGTCACGGGTCTCCGTTCCAAACACGAATGCCCTCGATGCATGTTCAAGACTGTCAAGCGATGGAGTGTCGGAGTATGGCACTGCAGAAAGTGCGGGTTCAAATTCGCCGGAGGCGCATACGCGCCGACGACAAAGCTTGGAGAAATCGCGGCTCGAGCCACGCGAGGACTGATGAGTCCCTCCACATTGTCCACGGAGCTTGACAGTCTAAGAGGAGGCGCACGGGTCGCTCCCTCAATGGTTGTCGCAATAAAGAAACCAAGAGCAAGGAGAAGAAAGGCCCCAGTCGAGCCGGTAGCTGAGCCTGCTGAGAAAGTTGAAGCACAAAGCAAAGAAGAAGCCCAGGGAGAAACAGAGACTCCCAACGAAGACCAAGCCTAGGAACGCGTCATTCGAGCTCACTATGGATATCGGGCTCTCCTCTTCGAGACTAGCAGAAACAATCTTCAAGTCTCTTCTGCCTGAGACAGAGCAACCATCTGGGTTCAGATCTCGGGTATCAGTGAAACAAACGGGGACAGTTCTAGAATTGCATATTCTCGCGGATGATATCGTAGCGCTGCGCGCCGCCTCCAACACGTTTCTACGGTTCGTTGCTGTCGCAGTAAAGACTGTGAATGTCGTTGCACCCTTTTATAGGAAGGTAAACCTTGACTGATTTCAATATCCCCAGGTAGCACTTTTGACCGAAGAGGTTGAGCTTCCACCGCAGTTACAAGAGCAACTCGGCAGACTCCAACAACTACAGCAGACCCTCCAAGCAGTCATGACGCAGAAACAGCAGCTCGAAATCGAGGCCTCGGAAACTGACAAAGCAGTCTCAGAACTCGACAAAGTCACGGACCAGACCCCCGTCTACAAAAGCGTGGGAAGCCTTCTCATCAAATCAGATCGGCAAGCTCTCCTCGCTGAGCTCAAAGAGAGAAAGGAGCTGCTCGGAACGAGGGTCACAGTGCTTGGTCGGCAAGAGGAAAGGACAAAGGAGAGAATCAAGGAGCTTCAGGAGAAACTGCAGGAAAAGCTCCGGCCAACTAGCTCTTCCAACTGAGAGATAATTATCTGAAGTCCATGGAGACCGAAAAGGCCAGCTGGGCTTCAAATCTCAAATCTCTCGCCTCCCATGTAAGATCCTCAAACAGCCTGGCGATTCTCTGCCATCAGAACGCGGACCCGGACGCTACTTGTTCAGCGTTCGTTTTGCAAACTCTGCTGAAGAAACTGTCACCGGCTACCTCGACTAAGATCGTATGCCCCGAGGGGGTTAGTTCCTCAACGAGACAGCTGCTCGAAAACTTGGGAATAACCATACCTGATGGAATCCTCCCAACGGGTATGGACGCGGCCGTACTGGTTGATACGAATACACCAGACCAGCTAGGTAAGATCGGACAGATGATTCTCGAAGCGGAGATCCCGATAATTGTAGTCGATCATCATCATCCGCATCCAGATACCGCAAAGGTTGCTTCACTAATGATCGTGGATGAGTCGGCGGCTGCCGCTGCCGAGGTTGTCTACCAGCTTTTCAACGCATCAAAGAACGCGCTTGATGTGGTAGAAGCGAGGGCGCTGCTCGCGGCAATATTCGTTGAGACGAAGCATTTCCTACTGGCGAGAGAATCGACTTTCAAAGTCGCGGCAGGGTTGGTCAAGGCAGGCGCGGACCCGAGACACCTGTCAGAAATACTCTCAACCCCTATGAGCCGGTCTGAGCGGGTCGCTCGACTCAAAGCTGCGGGGCGATCACAGATAGTTATGATGGGCAATTGGATCGTCGCCACCTCAGACCTCGGTTCCTACCAATCATCCGCGGCACGAGCACTATTGTCGCTCGGTGCACATGTAGCATTTGTTGCAGGTGAATCCAAAGACAGAGTTCGCGTAAACATGAGAGCTACAGAGGAATTCTACAACAAGACTGGAGTTCACTTGGCACGAGATCTGTCAATACCCATAGGAAAGAAACTGGGGGGTGTCGGGGGCGGACATCCCACTGCAGCCGGACTATCTGTTCTAGGACAGGTCCAAGATATCTTGAAGATCTGCGTTGATACTCTTCGAGAGTCAGCTGGTCCACTCCTGTCCTAATATAGCGCGCTCCTCGGATTCTGTCTAAGAATAGAGTAGCTACACGAAAGTGAGTTGGTAGTGGCCCATGCCCCCAGAGAGATCATCGTAGCGAATAGTCTCGGGTTCCAATACGTCGGCGCAAAAAAAGCTGCTATTCTGGGGATAGATCTTTCCATTAAGGAGAACGAGTTCATACTGCTCACTGGCCCCAGCGGCTGCGGAAAGACAAGCCTCTGCCGCTGCTTGAACGGACTGATCCCGAACTTCTATCAGGGAGAATGGACAGGCGAACTACATGTCGACGGCCTGAGTGTCACGACTCAACTTACTAGTGAACTGTCTCGAAAGGTTGGGTATGTCTTTCAGAATCCCGAGAATCAATTGTTCGCGCTGACTGTCGAGAAGGATATCGCCTTCGGACCCGAGAATCTGGGTCTCACTAGGGAAGAGATCAGACAGAGGGTTGACGAAGCGATGAGTGTAACGGGGACTCTACCGCTGAAGGATTTAGCGCCTTACGAACTGTCGGGGGGCCAGCAGCAGAGAGTAGCTTTGGCAGGGGTCTTGGCTATGAAGCCGAGCGTAATAGTTCTGGACGAACCCACCTCTTTCCTTGATCCTAGAACAGCGGAGGACGTGATGCGAGCGGTGGACGATCTTCGAAAGGAACTCGGACTCACAATTGTAGTGGTAGAGCATCGGCTAGATCTTGTTGCAAGGTATGCGGAGCGGATCATTGTCATGGATGAAGGAAAGATCGTCGCCGATGGCAATCTTGAGGAGACTCTTGACGAGAAGTTTGACTTGCTCGAAGGATTGGGGGTCGGCGTTCCCCGAGTAAGTCTTCTCTGGACCATGTTGCGCGGTGACGGTCTAGTCTCAGGAAAGGTCCCGACCCACGTTGAGAGCGCCGCTTCATCGCTGGGAAGAATGATGAATCATTGATTGCGCTCGAGAAGGTTTCCTTCACTTATCGTTCAGGTCAGAGAGCCTTGCAAGATATCGACTTGAACATTGATGGAGGCGATTTTATTGCGATAATGGGTGAGAACGGCGCTGGAAAGACTACCCTCGCCAAGCATCTGAATGGGCTTCTGAGACCGTCTGAGGGAAGGGTCCTGGTCGATGGGGAAGATACTCGGAAGGTCAGCGTAGCAAGGTTGTCGAGAAAGGTGGGGCTTGTCTTCCAGAACCCGGATCATCTACTGTTTTCTGAGACGGTAAAGGACGAGGTTGCGTTCGGGCTGAAAAACTTCGGATTCACCCCCGAGGTGGTTGACAAACAGGTCACGCGGACCTTGGAGGCTCTGGGATTGTCAGAGTACTCGGAGACGTCGCCTTTTCTTCTCAGCGGGGGAGAGAGGAAGAGAGTGGCACTGGCCGCGATTCTTGCGACCGAGCCGGACTATTTGATACTGGACGAGCCTACTATCGGTCAGGATTACCGGCAGAAGGAACGGTTGCGGAACTTCATCTTGCAGCTGTACTCGCAGGGAAAAGCTGTCGTGATGATTACTCACGATGTCGAGTTTGTGGCAGAGTCGAATCCGAAGGTCATACTTCTGTCCCAAGGGAGGATCGTGGCGCGAGGCCAAGCTGATTCGGTCTTGTCAAAGGACGAACTGGTGAAGAAAGCGTCTCTGGTTAGGCCGCAGATGAGCCGTCTCTTCAGCGAGCTAACGAAGTACGGGCTTCCGGGTGACGTGGTGGATGTTCATCGAGCTAGGTTGTTGTTGGAGGAGAAGCTCTCGGAGGTTAAGGTTCGTGTCCCTTAGAACTCTTGAAGGATTCAAGTTCTCTACTCTGAAGACTCCGGTTCATCTACTGGATCCGCGGACGAAATTCCTGATAGTGATTGCGGTTGTGGTTCCTGCTCTGCTATTCGCCAACATATACGTGATGATTGCTCTCTTGCTTTCTCAGGTTCCTCTCCTTGTTCTGGGACGGGTAGCTAGAAGATGGGCTTTGTCGCTGAGAGCTGGAGTCTTTCTCTCAGCACTAATCTTTGTTGTCAACTTGTTCACAGGATCGTATCTCTCGGCGATAGCGTTGACCCTCAGGTTTCTGGTCCTGCTCACATCATTTAGTCTTTTTTTCATGACGACTTCTCCTGATGATCTGGGACTGGCGCTGGACCGTATTGGCGCGGTTAGATGGTTGTCTCGCAAATGGCTTGGATATCCTAACGCGTTGTCGTTTACATTTACGACTGCTGTGAGGCTGGTCCCGACCTTGGCGGTTGACGCTCAGACAGTGGTCGACGCTCAAAGGTCAAGAGGACTGGAGCTGGACAAGGGCAATCTGCTGAAGAGAGTAAGGAACTATATCCCAATACTAATCCCATTACTCTTGATCGCGATTCGCAGAAGCTTGGAACTCGCAGAAGCGTTGGAGTCAAGAGGATTCCCAGGCAAGGAAGGTCGTACGTCTCTTTTCCAGCTCAGGCTCAGACCGGTAGATTACGCGATTATTGCCTTCTCATTGGTCGTGATTGTAGCCTCCTTCTGGATATTCTTCCACTACAAGATTCCCGTGCTCTAAAGTGTGAAGGAGTTTTTTTGTTCTGAGATACCCCCGGGGGGGTCGAGAAAAGATAACAGAAAAAGATAGTTAGTGGAAAAAGAGAGATAACAGGAGAACAGAGTTAGTGGAAAGAGACGGTTTAACTGATTATTGAGGAATATCGAGTTCTCATCACCATTGCCGGCTCCTTTACGATCCGTTCTCGCGGATTCCTTCAGATTGAACTGTAAGTTCTCATTAGGTGCGAACAGGCCCGTTGAGCGTCATCTGTAACGATTGCGAGTGGAATGCCAGTTACAATGCGGCTTTCAGAACAGCCCCCGTCTCACTCGAAGTGATACACCGTGTATTCCGGTTCAGGGAGGTGAACCTGACGCCAACAAAGAAAGGATCCTTCGGAGGATATGGGATCGAACTGGACTCCGCCCTAGCCACCGTGCTGGGCGGCCGCGAGGGCCAGAAGATTTCACCCTCTGAGATGACCAAGAGAATATGGGCCTACGTAAAGCACCACAACCTGGGCAAGAAGAGTAACTAGCAACGCCCCAGGCTGTTCCGGATAACGACCCCCGTTTTTTGGGCTCCTCCTTGAGGATGCATCGGTTGCGACCCCGAGTTTCACTGTAACTATTTTGCTTCTCGGCGAGTAACACAAGGCTTCCCCGCATCAAAGCTCCACTCGCTCCTTCACCGAGGAAAGGCCAAGGTAGCGGTAGCTCGAACCCCGATTGACTCAGAAAAAACGCGCGGCCACACTGCTCATACTCTCAGTAACAACTTTGTTCCTAGCTTCGCTAGTCCTTACCTGCGTGCGGGCTCCGGCAGGACCCTCCTACACGCTAGGAACGTCACCAACAATGCTGAACGAAGAAGAAGGAAACGTCATCATTACGTTTACGATAAACGGAGGGTCAGCGAACACCGCCTACACGTTTCGGTTCACCGTCACGAAACCGGGCGGAGCGGGCCAAGCGTATGTTGACGAATCATTCACGACAGATGCGACGGGTGCGGCTACGCAGGTCCTCACTTATCCTGTCAACGCTCCTAGCTGGAATGCCATCACGGGGACAACTAGGACTGACGTCTCGGGAAACTATAACGTAACGCTAGTCGAGACCGCGCCCAAGTCAGTCACGACAGGACTTCCAGCTGCGACCTTCAGAGTGACCAGCATTCTAACTGTCCGAATAATAACCCCAACGCAAGGAACCACCATACAGCGCGGAACTACTGCAAACTTTGCCGCCACAGTTTCCGATGTTAACGGACAGCCCGTGACAGATGCTCAAGTCTCGGTATCGATTCCAGGCGGATCACAACTTGCTCTGAGCCCTACAACGCCGAGCGGTACGTACTCTGGATCTTATCGCGTTCAGAGAAGCGACCCTCTTGGCTCGTGGAACATCACTGCCACAGCCTATAGTCCGATCCCAAGTGTGACAAACAATTTTGGAGCCTACAGTCTTGTCGTCACAATCAGTCCGTCACAATTAATCGTGTCTAGTCTGTCAACCTACAATGAGTATGGCACCCCGACCGCCGACTTTTCTCCAAGCGATACACTCTATGCGTCTTTCACGGTATCCTACCCAACAGGAGGTTATCTGACGACTGGATCGTTCAGTATACGCGTAGAAGACCCTTCAGGAACAACGACCACCACTCTCTCTAGCATTTACGATCCCACTCGAAACCTGTTCTACACGCCCTCCGGATTCCAAGTCTCCGCTTCCGATGTAGCAGGGTCTTGGGAGCTGGTCTTTCCATCTCAGAGCCTCAACGATTCGTTTGGGAACACTGGACCAACAGTTGCGTTGACTTATCGATTTGTCCTGCATCAACCCCAGAATCAAGTCGTCATCAGCCCGTTCTACTACGCCGTCGCGGCCTTGGCCTTGGGAGGGAGTCTTGGAACAACGGTCTTTCTGAAACGATTCAATTCTAAGACAGGTCCGTTTGACGATCTGTTCAAGCTAACAGGGGGCGAGATGCAACCTCCAGCCACCTTAATGATAGCCTCAGATTCTGGAGCAGGCTCGACAACAATGGCCCTCGAACTTCTCTGGCGTGATCTGTCCAAGGGCAAGTTCTGCGGCCTTCTCTCATACGACGCCTTTCCAGCCCAAATCAGCAGAACAATGCGGGACATGGGATGGGACATCACAGAATATCTCAAGACCGGCAAGTTGCAAATCCTAGACTGCTACTCGGCTCTCGCCGGGGTCGAAGGCTCGCCCATCCGGGACCCGACCGATTTCACAGAGGTCAGCATACAAGTAACTGGAATGCTAGAGAAGGCCAAGGGGCCGGTCACGATCGTTCTCGATTCCGTCACGCCGATTTTCAACTCATCTGCGATAAAGGATTGCATCAACTTCCTCCAAGTTCTAGGAGCCAAGGTCAAGAACGCCGGTGGAATCTTCATCTTCACCGCTACGAAGGGCTCGATTCCAGAGGAGGCTAGATCGAAGATCGAGGCGTTGGCTGATGGAGTTATGGAGCTCAATATGATCAAGAGAGCAAATAGTCTACGAAGGACTCTACAAGTGAAAAAGATGGCCGGGTACCAGTCATCCGCTTTAGAGACTGGATTTGAAATCGTCCAGGGTAAAGGCATCGTCATAAGAAAACAACGAGTACCAATTAGCCTGCTAAGATCCTGATCCGGCCGAGTCTCTTCACTCCTCGGCAAGAAAAAAGAAGTTAGGTGGTTGAAGGTTCGTTACAGAGTATAAGTCCCAGTACAGCTGGTCAGCTGGACCCCTTTGCTGTTGAGGATGGCAGACTG
>Ga0070707_100000163_pt1 | contig 63764 bp, 59 predicted proteins | sample KBSK5502metaG_FD_65468 | JGI IMG/M metagenome (GOLD analysis project Ga0070707, IMG submission 65468) | Corn, switchgrass and miscanthus rhizosphere microbial communities from Kellogg Biological Station, Michigan, USA - KBS K5-50-2 metaG | ecosystem: Host-associated > Plants > Roots >... | reverse complement strand
CATCAGGATCCGGTTGACGATGAACCCCGGCCGGTCCGCCGAGACGATGACCTGCTTGCCCATGTCCGCGGCGAGGGCCCGGACCGCCTCTTCGGTCTCCTCCGACGTCGCCGGCCCGCGGATCAGCTCGATCAGCGGCATCACCGGGACCGGGCTGAAGAAGTGCATCCCGACGAACCGCTCCTGACGAGGGGCTGCCACGGCCGCTGCCAGACGGTCGATCGCGATCGACGACGTGTTCGTGGCGAAGATCGCCCTCGGCGGGGCGATCCGGTCGAGGGCGCTCCACAGGGCCGTTTTCGCGTCAGCGTCCTCGAAGATGGCCTCGACGATGATGTCGACGTCCGCGGCCGCGGCCTGCTCAGCCGTCGGCCGGATCCGGGCGAGGAGCGCGTCCCGATCGGCCGCCGTGAGGCGGCGTTTCGCGACCGACCGCTGCAGGTTTGCCGCGATCCGCTCCTGGCCCGCGACCGCCCGCGCGATGTTCGGCTCGTAGAGGGCCACGGATCGGCCCGTGGCCGCGAGCACCTGCGCGATACCGTGGCCCATCAGGCCGGCGCCGGCCACGAAGGCCCGTCCGGTGGTCATGGGCCGACTCTAGCAAGCCCGCCTTGCGTGAACCCCCGCCGCGACCCGGCGACGAGGAGGATGCAGCCGAGGGCCGAGACCATCCCCGCGACGACGAAGCCGACCGCGTAGCCGCCGACCTCGGCCACCGCTCCGAGGGCGACCGGCGCGATCCCGAACGAGACGTCGATGAAGAGGGTGGCCGTCCCGACCACCGTCCCGCGCTCCTCGGGCGGGACCAGTGACACCGTGAGCGAGATGAGGGCCGGCATCACGAAGGCAACACCGACCGCGAAGAGCCCGGTCCCGACGAGAAGTCCCGGCAGGCTCGGCACGAGACCGACGATCGCGAGCCCGATCGCCGCCGCGACGAGGGCGGACCCCGTCAGGCGAACCGCGCCCACCTGATCAGGCAACCGGGCTCCGAAGGCCCGCAGGACGACGACGATCAGGCCGTACTCGGCCAGCGGCAACCCGGCTCCGTCGACGCCGATCGTCCGGACGTAGAGCGGCACGAACGTCAGGAAGTAGGCCATCCCCGACAGGGCGAGGAGGATCACGAAGCCGGGGAACAGGCCGGCAGGATGGATCAACCTCGGCCGAGCTCGTGGCGCGCCGGCACCGCCGGGATCCCGCGACCCCAGCCGTGCGGGCGCCGTCTCAGGCACGAGGACCGCCAGGGCGAGGGAGATCGAGGCAACCGCCGCTGTCACGACCCAGACGACCGGGAACGAACCGGTCGTCCGGAGGATCGCCTCGCCAAGCCACGGTCCGATCGCGAGACCGAGATACAGCGTCAGTGACAGGAAGCTCAGCGACTCTCCACGCCGGCCCTCGGGGGCGAGGTCGGCTGCCGCGGCCAGGGCCGCGACCAGCCAGAACCCCTCGCCGACGCCGAGGACAGAGCGAGCCAGGATGAACCGCGGCAAATCCGTGGCGATGACGTGGGCAATCAGCCCGGCGACGGTCAGGCCGGCCCCGATGAGGAGGGCCGGACGGCGCCCGAACCGATCGGTCGTCCAGCCAACGACCGGCCGCGCGGCCAGTGCGGCGACGCTGAAGATCGCAATCGCGACGCCGACGAGAGCCTTCGACAGCCCGAGGCCCTCGCTGCCGAACACCGGGGCGGCCGTCACGACCATCCCGCTCGCCACGTAGAAGATCAGCGTCGCCAGGCCGAGGCCGATGAAGGTCGAGGTGAGGAGACGAGTCGGCATCAGGGGCCGCGTCAGGTGGCGCTGTTCCCGCCGCCGACCTCGCCGTCGACGGCAAGGCGGGCCAGGAGCTCGTCCGCGGCCGCGTACGGATCGAGCCGATGGGCGGCGACCTCGCTGAGCGTCTGCCTCGTCGTCGCGCGGAGGGATTCGGCGTGGAGCTGGTCCCGGAGCCGGTCGCCGACGATCGCCCACACCTGCGCCTCGGCGCGAGCCAGCCGCGCCGGCCCGGCATCCGCTCCAGCGATCAAGGCGCGATGACGGTCCAGGGCCGCGAGGAGCTCCGGCACGCCGTCCCCCGTCGCCGCGGTCGTGATCAGCACCTCCGGCCGCTTGGGTCGGGGCCGATCTGCACCGTCCGGGCCGGATGGCCGGCCGACGGCCGGGCCGCCCGTCGCGACGAGCATCGCCCGGAGCTGGGCGGCCGTCCGCTGGGCACCGGGCTTGTCCCCCTTGTTGACCACCACAAGGTCGGCGACCTCGAGCAGGCCCGCCTTGATCGCCTGGACCTCGTCACCCATCTCCGGCGCCTCGAGCACGACGGTCGTGTCGGCGGCCGCGGCGACCTCCACCTCGCTCTGCCCGGTACCGACGGTCTCGACGAGGACCAGGTCGAAACCCACGGCGTCGAGGACGGCGGTCGCCGCACCGGTCGTCGATGCGAGGCCGCCGGCGTGCCCTCGAGCCGCCATTGATCGGATGAAGACGTCGTCGTCGTCCGCGTAGGCCTGCATCCGGACCCGGTCACCGAGGAGCGCCCCGCCGGTGATCGGCGACGATGGGTCGACGGCGACGACGGCCACGGATCGACCGCCGCCGCGGACCTCGCCGATCAGCGCCGAGACCAGCGTCGACTTGCCCGCGCCGGGCGGACCCGTGATGCCGACGATGTGCGCCCGGCCGGCCTTCGGATACAGGCTGCGCAGCGCTGGCTCCGCCAGCGCGGTCCGGTTCTCGACCGCGGTCAGCACCCGGGCCAGGGCGCGCCGGTCGCCGCCCAGCGCATCGGCCGTGAGGGCATCCGCCCGGGCGTCGACCGAGGTGGGCTCCCCCACCCTAGTCCCGCGGTCGCGCGTTGGAACGCAGGTAGTCGGCGACCTCGGCGATCGTGGTCCCCGGCCCGAAGACGCGGGCAACGCCGGCCTCTGCGAGAGCCGGGACATCGTCGTCAGGGATGATCCCACCGGCCGTCACGAGGATGTCGTCGAGGCCCCGCTCGCGCAGCAGCTTCGTGATCCGCGGGAGCAACGTCATGTGGGCGCCGGAGAGGATCGACAGGCCGACGACGTCGACATCCTCCTGGAGGGCCGCGGTCGCGATCATCTCGGGCGTCTGGCGGAGCCCCGTGTAGACGACCTCGAACCCTTCGTCACGCAGGCCGCGAGCGAGCACCTTGGCGCCTCGGTCGTGACCGTCGAGGCCCGGCTTCGCGATGAGCACCTTGATCGGGCGGTCGGGCATTGGGCGATTGTGCCATCTCGACCTCGCCGGCTGGCCGCCGCAGCACCGTCGCCGACGACGCCGACGTCGTCGAACCCGCGGCCACCCACCGGACGTGCCGACGCCGGCGCCCAGGCGGGCGCCGGCGTCGGATCCGGGAGGAGGAGCGGTGTCAGGCGTTGGCCCGGCTGAACGTCCGCGACGCGATCCAGACGGCCGCGACCGCGAGGGCGCCCGTGATCGCGACGCCCAGCCCGATCTCCGGGCTGGCCCAGTCGCTGTTGAACAGCGCGCGAGCGGCATCGACCGCGTGGGTCAGCGGGTTGATCGAGCTGAGGAAGCGGAGCCAATCCGGCGCGAGAGCCATCGGCAGCAGGATCCCCGACAGGAGGAGGAGCGGCATGACGACGCCCTGGACGAGCGGTGCGAATGCGTCCTCGCTCTTGAGGATCAGCGCCGCGCTGTACGACAGGGGCGCGACGACCAGCGCGACCAGGGCCAGCACCGCGAACGTCAGCGCGATGCCCGCCGGGTCGATGTGGAGGCCGAACGGGATCGCCAGGACGGTCATGATCAGCGCCTGGGTGAGCAGGATCACGACGTCCCGGAGGGATCGGCCGAGGAGCATCGCGGTGCGGCTCATCGGGGTGACCCGCATCCGCTCGACGACGCCGTAGCGGAGCTCGGCGATCAATCCGAATCCGCCGAAGGCAGTCCCGAAGAGGGCGATCTGCACGAGCAGGCCGGGCACGAACCAGTTGTAGGCGCTGACGCCCGCGCCGGCCTGGCTGATCGCTCCGTTCAGCAGCGGGCCGAAGAGGACGAGGTACAGGACGGGATACATGATCCCGAAGATGATCCAGACCGGCTGGCGGATCGTGAGGACGAGCGACCGGTGGAAGATCAGCCAGGTGTCGCGGATGGTTCGCATGCGAGGACTCCTTTCGATGTCGTCAGGTCGGATCAGCGGCGTGGCGACGGCGTTCGCGGTCATGCCGCCTCCTCACGGAGCGACCGCCCGGTCTGGCGGAGGAACACGTCGTCCAGGCTCGGCTTGTTGAGGGCGATCGAGGTCGGGGCGAGGCCGGCCGCGTCGAGGCTTCGGAGGAGGTGCGGGACGGCTGTCTCGCCCCGATCGACGTAGAGGCGGACGAACCCGCCATCGGCGTCGTGGGAGGCCTCCCGGACGAACGGCAGGGATTCGACGAGCGACAGGACCGAGGCCGCGGCCCCGTCGACACCGATCGTCACGACATCGCCGGCGACCTTCTGCTTGAGCTGGTCGGACGTGCCCTCGGCGACGATCCGGCCGTGGTCGATGATCGCGAGGCGATCGCACAGGGCGTCGGCCTCCTCGAGGTAATGGGTGGTCAGGAACACCGTCGTGCCGCCATCGCGGAGCCGCTGGATCTCCTCCCACATCCGGGCCCGGGCCTGGGGATCGAGGCCCGTGGTCGGCTCGTCGAGGAAGAGGACCTGCGGCCGATGGACGATGCCGAGGCCGACGTCGAGTCTGCGGCGCATGCCGCCGGAGTACGTCCCGGTCTTCCGGTCCGCGGCGGCCTCCAGATCGAGCACGGCCAGGATCTCGGCGGCGCGAGCCTCGGCCGCTCCCCTGTTCATGCCGTAGAGGCGGCCCTGGAGGACGAGCTCGCCGCGGCCGGTCTCCGCCGGGTCGGTCGAACCGCCCTGGGGCACGTAGCCGATCCGCTGGCGGACCAGCTGCGGCTGGCGCCGGAGGTCGGCGCCGGCGACCGTCGCCTCGCCGGCCGTCGGCGTGATCAGCGTCGCGAGCATCCGCAACGTCGTGGTCTTGCCGGCACCGTTCGGGCCGAGGAAGCCGAAGATCTCGCCGCCCTCGACACGGAGATCGACGCCCGCAACCGCTTCCACTGGCCCGCCGCGGGTCTTGAACGTCCGCCGCAGATCGGTCGTGGCGATCATCGTGCCGCGGATCGGAGTGGGACTCGTCATCTTGACGCTCCTTGCCTGCTTGCCCGATGCTGTCGACGGCGCTCCTTGCACTGTTCAGCAACATGGGTCAATATCTGCGCAGCGCAGATATTCCACCAGTCAGGAGCCGGTGTCAACCATGAAACGCGACAACATCGATTCGATCCTTCGGTCGCTGCGGCGGGTGAACCTCCAGGGGTCGTTCCTCGGCCAGACCGTCGCAATCCGGTTCGGCCTGTCCGAGTCCGACATCGAGACCCTCGAGCAGCTGATCGACATGGGGGCGACGACGGCCGGCAAGCTGTCCGAGATCACCGGCCTGACGTCGGGCGCCGTCACCCGCGTCATCGACCGCCTGGAGCAGTCGGGTTATGTCCGGCGCATCCCCGACCCGGCCGACCGGCGGCGGGTGATCGTCGAGGTCGTCCCGGAGAAGATCGCCGCGGTTCAGTCGACCCTCAACCGGGTGAGCAGCGCCGGCGCGGAGGAGATCGCGCGGTACACCGACGCTCAGCTCGCCCTCATCAGCGACTTCCTGACCCGGATGGAGGAGGTCACGAAGGCCGAGGCAACAACCCTCCGCGAGACGCCCGAAGCTGCCGACGACGGCGGGCTGGCGTCATCCGAGCACTCGGCGCCAGTCAGCGCCCTGCGCGAGGCGCGGTTGGCGATGCGGTCGGGCCTGTCGGAGCTGCGGCTCGCGTCCGGCGCGGATCCCCGGGAGCTCTACCGTGCCGCGTTCGAGGGCGCGACGCCCCAGGTCCGCCTCCGCGACGGCCGCGTCCTCGTCCAGTACCGCGGGCTGCCGTTCGACTGGCGGCGGCGCGCCGCCTCGTTCCGGCTCAACACGACGATCCCGTGGACGATCGAGATCGTCGGCGGCATCCAGCGGGTCGAGGCCGACCTCCGCTCGATCGACGTCCGGTCATTCGACCTCGCCGGTGGGGCCGAGCGGATCCAGCTCGAGCTCGGCAAGCCGAACGGAGAGGCGCGGGTCCGGCTGGTTGGCGGCATCAAGACGGCGCGCATCGAACGCCCTGCTGGCGTGCCCGTGCGTCTCCAGGTCCAGGGCGGCATCGCCGAGGTCCGCCTCGACGGGACTCGCCTCGGGCGGAAGGGCGGCGAGACCACGCTCGAATCGACGGGCTGGACGGGTCGCGGCGATCGCCTCGACGTGACGATCGTGGGCGGCTCGAAGACGGTCGAGATCGTCGCCCGGAACTGATCGGTCAGGCGCGCGGGGCCGGTCGCTCCAGGTGGGCGAAGAACTCGGCCCGGGTCCGATCGCGCGTCCGGAACAGGCCGAGGACCGACGAGGTGGTCATCACCGTCCCGGGCTTGCGGACGCCGCGCATGACCGCGCACAGGTGGGTCGCCTCCATGACGACGCCGACCCCTTGCGGTTCGAGGCAATCCTGGAGGAACTCCGCCACCTGCTGGGTGAGCCGCTCCTGGACCTGCAGCCGGCGGGCGTACATCTCGACCACGCGTGGGATCTTCGACAGCCCGATCACCCGGCCGCGCGGGATGTAGGCGACGGCCGCCGTCCCGAAGAACGGCAGCAGGTGGTGCTCGCAGAGCGAGTAGAACGGGATGTCCTTGACGACGACCATCTCGCTGTAGGCGACGTCGAAGACCGCGTTGTGGATCAGCCGTCCCGGGTCCACGTGGTAGCCGGCCGTCAGCTCCGTGTACATCCGATGGACGCGCTCCGGCGTCCCGACGAGGCCCTGCCGATCGGGATCCTCGCCGATCTCGACGAGGATCTGGCGGACCGCGGCCTCGACGCGACCATTCGCCTCGTCGTGGCCGTCGCGGGAGGGCACATCCGGACGGCCAGTGTCGCCGGCGATCTCGTCGGCGGCGAGGTCGGTCTCGCCGATCTCGGTCTCGATCTCGTCGACGAGGCGGCGGACGTGCGGCGGGAGGTCGATCGAGCCTGGCATCCGGGCGATGGTACGCGCGAGCCGCGGATCGCGGATCAAGCGTGCCTAGCGATCCGAGCCGTTCGGGCCGAATCCGGACGCCGGCAGCGGGTCGTACGGTCGTCCCTCGGCGCCGCGCAGCCAGGCCCGGGCATTCGCACCGAGCGACGGCCGGTGGTAGCCGCCCTCCTGGAGGATGACCAGCCGGCGACCCAGCCCGGCGACCCGTCGCCCGCACTCGTGGTAGACGGCCGTCGTCAGGGCGAAGTCGCCGATCGGGTCGTGGCCGTACGTATCGAAGCCGAGCGACACGACGAGGACGTCGCCGCGGGTCGAGGCGATCGACTCGAGGCCACGGTCCAGGGCGTCGAGGTACGCCTCGTCATCGGTGCCGGCCGGCAGGGGGATGTTGAGGTTCGCGCCGCTCCCCTCGCCTTCGCCGGTCTCGTCGGCGCGACCCAGGAAGTACGGGTACTGGCGCTCCGGATCGGCATGGAGCGAGACGTAGAGCACGTCGCCGCGGCGCCAGAAGATCTGCTGCGTCCCGTTCCCGTGGTGGTAGTCGACGTCGAGGATCGCGACACGTCCTCCCGCCTTGCGGACGATCGCCTCCGCCGCGATGGCAGCGTTGTTGAGGAAGCAGTACCCGCCGGCCATCGACCGCGCGGCGTGGTGACCGGGCGGCCGGCACAGGCCGTACGCCGCGCGTTCGCCGCCGAGGACGAGGTCCACGGTCGTCAGCGCGACGTCGACCGCTGCCCGCGCCGCGGTGTACGTCCCGGCGACGATCGGGTTCGCCGTGTCGAGGCCCCACCAGCCGGCCCGTCCGGCGGCGAAGGTGGGCTCCGGCCGAGACGCGACGAGCTCCCGGCTCATCCCCTCGAACATCCGGAACGTCGGGTAGGTGTCGGCGATCAAGTTTGGCCGCGGGATGGCCTGCGCCCGCGCCGCCGGCCATGCCTCCTCGAGGAAGCGGAGGAGACGTTCGTCGTGGACCGTGAGGATCGGGTCCGTCCCGTGCTCGGTCGGGCCCTCGAACGGGAAGCCGCCGTCCGCCTCGAGCGTCGCCCGGATCCGCTCCGCCCGTTCGGCAACCTCGTTGGCCGGGATCGCGAGACCCATCGTCGTCTCGGTGACGATGTCGTGGGCCAGGTGCGCCGGGCTGTAGACGACGCGCATCGCCGCTCCTCTCGCGGCGAAGCCTAGCGACCGAGGATCGCGGCCGTGACCTCGTCCGGTCGATAGCGGAGAAGGTTGTGACCGGGCGCCGGGACGTCGATGAGCCGGACACCCACGGGGACTTCGGCGATCCCGGTGGCGTCGTCGTCGCCCGGCGTCTGGCGGCGAACCGCGACGATCGGCGCCGTGACGTTCGGCAGGACGTCCGCCGGCCGGTAATCGAACATCGTCCGGACGCAGGCTTCGAGCGCGTGCGGCCGTGTCGCGAGGACCAACCGGCCGGCCGGGGTCTCGACGACGGCGGCCCGCGCGGCCTCCTCCTGGTCGGCGTCCCACGTCGACGGGTCCCACGATCGGCGGTCGGCGAGGTAGGCCGCCATCGACCGCAAGACCTCGGGCGGCTCGTCGAGCGTCCGCAGGAACTCGTCGACGTCCTGACCGCTCGCCGACGCCACGTCGGCAAGGCCACCGTCGATCAGGACGAGCCTCGCGCAGCGCGATCCGAGACGGGCGGCCGCGGCCGCGGCGACGATTGCCCCGAAGCCATGGCCCGCGAGGACGACAGCGGCGGCATCGTCGGGCTCAATGGTCTCTCCGTCGATCGCACCCTCGAACGCGCCGGAGCCCTCGGCGACGGCGATCACGTCCGAGGCGAGGACGTCCAAGTCGTACGCGCCGGTGTCCGTCGGCGCGTCGGACAGGCCATGGCCGCGGAGGTCCATGGCCGCGACGCGCCGACGCGCGACCAATCGCCGCGCGACCGCTGCCCAGGCGAGGGCGCTCCCCGCGAGACCATGGATGAGGACGACGCCTGGCTCGCCGGTCCCGCCCCAGTCGAGGAAGTGGATCCGGTCACCCGGTTCGACGAGGACGACGAACCCGCCGGGTTGGGTGGTCGCTGCCGGGTCGGGGTCGGTCGCACTCGCCACCCGACTACGATAGGTCGCCATGTCGAAGCGTCGTCGCGGCGGCCGGACGAGCGTCGGTCGGACGGCCCGCCATGTGGGGTTCGAGCAGCTCGTCGAACGGTCGGTCGCAGCCATCCCGTCGCCGTTCCGTGAGGCGCTCGCCGAGGTCGCGATCGTCCTCGACGATGAACCGACGCCGGAGCAGCGCCGCGACAACGGCCTCGCCGACGATGAGATGCTCTACGGCCTGTATGAGGGCGTCCCCCGGACCGAGTACGGCGCCGACTGGGCCGCCATCCCGAACCGGATCACCCTGTTCCGCCTGCCCCTCGAAGAGGACTTCCCCGACCCCCGCGACCTCTCCGAGGAAGTCCGTCTGACCGTGATCCACGAACTCGCCCACCATCTCGGCATCGACGACGACCGGCTCGACGAGCTCGGGGTCTGAGGTCGATGCGGATCGCTCAGGAGCCGCGGGCGACCGAGGCGAGGGCTGCAGCGGCCTCGATGATCAGCGCGACCTGCATCGGCCGTGAGACCAGTCGACTCGGCCAGATGGGCGATGAGGCGGGATCCGCGCCGCCGCCGGTGCCCGGCTCCGCGATCCCATCGGCGGGTCCACCGAGGCCGAGCCAGGCGACGACCTGCGGCCCGACCGAGAGCACCGCAATGGTCATCGTCAGGGAGCCGATGGCGACGATCGCGACGGCCACGATCGCCACGAGCTCGATCGATTGGACCGTCCCGAGGGCACGATCGATGCCGAGGCCGATCGCGATCCGGCCCAGGATGTCGAGGCCGGCGCTGACGGCGAACCCGGCGAGGTACGACACCGCCGTGTTGACCACACCGATGAGGAATGCCAGGCGCCACCTCCGGCGAGCCATCCGCCACGACGACCGCACCGCCTGCAGTGACGTGGCCGCGCCGAGGACGACCGCGGCGCCGACGTAGGCGAAGGGCGCCGACAGCCCGATGTCCAATGCGGTCGACGCCAGCACGCTCAATTCCGAGGAGGCGAATGCGAGCGCGTTGGCGAGGATCTGGCGCGGGATGACCAGGATCAGCCCGACCGCGATCGATGCGAAGACCAACCGCCAGAACCGGCGTCGGGCGAGGCCGATCGCGGTCTGCAGTCCGATGGACCGGTCGACCGCGCGCGAGCCCATCACCGCGAGCGCGATCAGCTGGACGTCCACCGAGATCGCGACCGCGCAGACCACCGCGATGATCAACACCACCCCGGCAAAGGGTCCGAGGTCGACCCGCGTGGTCGGCCCCGACGCGATGAGGTCGGTGATCCAGTCGAAGCCGCCGGCCCGGATCGAATGGGCGACGACCAGGGCCGCAAGCGGGCCGATCGCCGCGAGGAACAGGAGGCCGGCATAGATCGAGCCCCGCCGGATCTGGGCGGATGCCCCCAGATTGAGATCGATCGCGCGACCGACGACGTCGACCGCTCGTGGCGGCGACGGGTCGGGCGGCGATGGCTCGGGCGCGCCGATCTCGGTCACGGCGCTCGCCTCAGCCCGACCGTCGACGCTCGCGGCCCACCTCGACCAGCAGGTCCCAGGCCGAGTCGGCAGCCGAAATCAAGTACACCAGGACCACCCCGAAGAGCCAGAAGAACGAGGTGATTGGATTCGGGATGACATTCCACGCGACGACGATCAAGACGCCGCAGGCGACCGCGGACAGACCCAACCGCCGGACGACGTACCGCCAGCCGCCGAACGGGTCGGCCCGGCCGCGCCGGAACGCCGCCACCCGGCGCACGATCCGGATGAGGCCCAGGCCGCCGACGATGGCGAGCTGGACCGCCAGGCTCGGTGGATCCTGGTTCGGGACCAGGACGAACAGCGAGATCAGGAGGACGAACACGAAGTTCGAGAAGGCCTGCTCGGCCAGCAGGCGGAGGCTCGTTCCTTCGTCCGCCGTGAACTGATCGAGGTTGATCGAGACCCCGACGAACAGCAGCCCGATCAGGGTCGCCGACGCCGCCCCAGCGGTCAGGTAGAAGTCGTGCCAGCTGTCCGCCAGCGCCGAGAACTCCGCGTTCGAGATCCGACTGCCTCCCGCACCGGTCCGGCAATGGTCCCTCGCACGATAGCGCGCGGGGGGTGGCTGCGAGGACGCCCGCCGAAGACTTGCGTGTTTGCGCAACTCATGACATGATGATCGCGATGTTGGACACGGCGGTCCCTGCCTCGACCGAGTTCGATCGCCAGCGGTATGCCGCCGTCGGTCGGGCCCTGGCCGACCCGAAGCGCCTGTGCGTCCTCGAGTCGCTGGCGGCGGGCGAGCTATCCGTCGGCGACCTGTCGACGAAGGTCGGCTGCCAGGTGCCCAACATGAGCCAGCACCTCGCCGTCCTCCGCAGCGCCGGGCTCGTCCAGAGCCGGCGCGACGGCTCGACGGTCTTTTATCGCCTCGCCGACGTCCGCGTCCTCGAGGCCTACCGGCTCATCCAGAGCCTGGCCGGCCAGGGCGCCTGACGCCCCCGGATCGTCCGCAGCGCACCCGCACGCATCTGCGGGAGGAAGGAACAACAAACCCCATGGGCATCCAGCACGCGACGGACGACACCTTCGAGCAGCTCGTCCTCAAGAACGACAAGCCGACGGTCGTCGACTTCTGGGCCACCTGGTGCGGACCATGCAAGATGGTCGCCCCGGAGATGGAGAAGATCGCCGCCAAGTACGAGGGCGCGATCGACGTCGTCAAAGTCGACGTCGACGCCAACCCGCGCATCTCGCAGGCGTTCAACATCATGAGCATCCCCACGATCGCCTTCTTCCGGCCCGGCCAGCAGCCGCTCGGTGTGGCCGGCGCCCGGCCGATGGAGGCGCTCGAGGCGCAGTTCGGCCTGGCTCAGTACACGCCGAAGCCCGCGGCGGAGGCCGCCTCGACCGAGGCCTGATCGCCGCGCCTCGGTGCGACGAAACCAGAACGACCCCGTCCACCGGACGGGGTCGTTCGATTCCGGCAGGTTCCTCGGACGCTTCCTCAGGCCGGAGCCGTCGGCCGGGTAGCGCGACGATGCGCGCTCAGGAACCACGCCTCGGCGCGATCGACGGCCTCGTCGTCGAGGGTCGCCGGCGCGAACGCGACCCAGTCGGACCCGCGGGCGGAGGGTTTCGTGTCCGGCGTCCGAAGGGCGGCCAGCACGACCCTGGGGTCAAGGCGGAACTCGGCACTCTCATCGTCAAGCGCGGCAAACACGATCCCGCCGGCCGACCAAGTCAAGGCGCTGCCCTCCTCGGCCTGACGGATGCCAGGCAGCTCTTCGGCCGCGGCGGTCAGGACGTCCAGCAGCGTGAGGTCCGACGCCGCATCGTCCGTCACCCCCGGCCGGCCGCCTCGAGGATCGCGGCGAGGTCGCCCTGATGGTCCTCGTAGTGCTCGATCGTCTCGTCGGAGAAGAACCGCTGCTGGTCGGCGTTCTTGAGCCAGCGCGTTTCCGGCACGACGGTGAGGAACCCACGCAGCTCGCCGGCGACCCGGGCGAACTCCTGGCGGACCTCCTCGAGTGGCCTGGCGCGCCACTCGGCCAGCGCCTCGTCGTTGACGACGTCGCCGCCGCGGGCATCCCAGTCGGCATCCGCGTGCTCGTGGGATGGCGATCGGTCGCCGACGGCCAGCTCGCGGGCGACGTCGAGCGACAGGAGCTGCCAGGTCACCAGATGACCCATCAGGTCCCGGCCGGACCACCCATGGGCGGCCTCCACCGGACGCTCGAGCTGCTGGTCGGTCAGCTGCGACAACGCCTCATACGGACGCCAGGCCTCGCGTTCGTCCTCGAGGAAGGACAGGGCGTCGGTGTACATGGCCTCATCGTAGCGGCCCGCCTCGCGGTCGGATCCACGACACCCGGACCATGGGCGGTGGATACCGTTAGTGGCATGACCGGGCCGTCCGTCCTCCAGGTCGTCGAGGAGCCCGGGCCGCCGCCCGACGGACAGCCCCGGACGGGGGTTGTGTGGGTCCATGGCATCGGGACCCAGAAGCCAGGCGACAGCCTCTTCGACTGGACACGCCCGATCCTCGATGTGTTCGCCGAGTGGCGGCGCCAGTACGACGCCGCCAGCGGACTGGAGCCGATCGGCGAGAACCCTGTGGGGTCGGCGAGCGTCAGCGACCCGGACAACCGCTGGATCCAGGTCGACGTCCCCGCCTACGGCGACCGCCCCCGGGGTCAGTGGCTCTTCACCGAGGCCTACTGGGCAGGCGACATCCGGCCGCCGTCCTTCGGGGCGGCGTCCGCCTACCTGCTGGCGCATCTCCGCGGGATCATCAAGGGGATCGCCGACGGGCTCCAGATCCGCGAGCAGAAGCGGAAGGATCGAGTCAAGACCCTCAGCGACGAGCTGGCGGACCAGTTGCGGAGCGCCGGCCGCGAACCCTCCGACGACCCAAGGTGGCGAGAGCTGTCCCTGGCATTCCAGGGCCGTTGGACGATCGCCGACAACCTGGACGGCGTCTGGAAGCTGGCGCCGGTTCGCTGGGCACTTCTGAGCGTCGTGACCGTCGTCGCCATCGTCGCGCTCGGCGTCTACTCACTCCTCCACGCGATCCCGATCCCGGCGATCCAGAAGCGGGTCGAGATCGCCGCCGCGGACACGTTCATCGTCGAGTGGTTCGGGGACCTCGCGGTCATCCTCGACGACCTGGCGCAGGGCGCGGCGGTTCGAAATCGGCTGTTCGAACGTGTGGCCTGGCTGAAGCGACACCAGTGCGACGACGTCGTCCTCCTGGCCCACTCCGGTGGCACGATCGTCAGCTACGCGACGCTGCTCCGCTATCCGTCCACAGAGCTGGAGATCTCGAAGCTCGTCACGTTCGGCGAGGCGATCAAGCTCGGCTGGCGCCTCGAACGCGAGACGGGCGACTGGAACCCCGGCAACTCCGTTCGGGGCGACCTGCGAGATGGTCACCCGTCCCTGCGCTGGGTCGACGTCTGGGCGTCCTACGATCCGGCGCCGAGCGGTCCGATGGAGAGCGAGGACGGATGCCCGATCGTCAGGCTCGACAAGCTGCCGAAGGAGGCGAAGCGGAATCCGGACGGCATCGAGGTCGAGAGCCGGCCGGTGACGAACTTCATGCACCTCGCCCTCGACCACGGTGGCTACTGGTCGAACGACGAGGGATTCCTCATCCCGGTCATCCGCCATGTCGACGACCCGCGCGGCAACGGTGACGGATCGCGGTTCTTCAGCGACGCGCTGGACCGGACGCTCAGGACGGAACGCCGTCGGCGGCGCGTCGCACTGATGCTCGCGTGGCGCTGGACCGCCTTTGCCGCGGCCGTCGCCTCGATCGTGGGCCTCATCGTCGGGATCCCCGACGCGAGCGCGACGGGCGATGCCGTCGCCAGCGTCTGGGCGCTCCTGCCCGGCCACGAGATCGTGAGCGGATCCATCGATGGGATCGGACGGGCGGTCGCGGTCATCCTCGGTGCGGTCGGCTTGCCGTCATTCGGGGACTGGCTGGGCGGGGTCGGCCCGGCCCTGCTCGGAGCCGCGGTCCCGCTCGCCGCGATCGTCGCGATCTACAGCCGCGGGGTCCGGAGCTGGCATGCCCACGACGCCCTTGAGCGCCGGCTCATCCGCGGTGAGGCGCTCAAGCCGTCCGGCCACGCGTCTGCCCGATCGGAGGCGATGCTCGTGTCGGGCGGCCTTCTCGCGGTCGTCCTCACGTCCTGGCTGGCGTCGGCCCTGGCGGTCGCGATCTGCCTGGTGATCACGGCTGTCGTCGCGGCCGCGCTACGGTTCACAGGGCCGCAACAGCCCAACTCCGCCGCCGTCGCCCGCGTCGCCGCGATGACCGACAGCCGGCGCTAGACGAGGAGCGGCTCGCGGTACTCCCCGAACACGCCGCGCAGGACGGCGCACTGCTCGCCGAGCGTGGCGTAGGCCGCGGCGCACCGGATGAAGTGCGGCATCAGGTTCGCCTCGCTGGAGCCCGGTCGCGATGCGGCTTCGCGCAATCCGGCAAGCGCGCCCTCGACCGCGGACGCATCGCGCTGGCGACGCGTTCGGTCGAGGCGGGCAAGGTGCGCCTCGAGCGAGTCCTGCGGCACCGTCAGGACCGGGATCGGGGTGTTCTCGGCGTCGTCGACGTACGAGTTGACGCCGACGATCCTGCGCTCCCCGGCATCGAACTCCCGCTGGAAGCGGTACGCCGCGTCGGCGATCTCCTGCTGCGGGTAGCCCTCGGCGACCGCGGCGAGCATGCCGCCACGCCGGTCGATCTCGTCGAGGTAGCGCCAGACATCCCGCTCCGTCTCGTACGTCAGCGCCTCGACGAACCAGCTCCCGCCCAGCGGATCGATCGTGTTCGCCACGCCGGTCTCCTCGGCGAGGATCTGCTGCTGGCGGAGGGCCAGCAGGGCGGCCTCGGCGGTCGGCACAGCGAGCGCCTCGTCGTAGGCATCGGTGTGGAGCGACTGCGTCCCGCCGAGGATCGCGGCGAGGGCCTGTGTCGCGACCCGGGTCAGGTTGTTCAGCGGCTGCTGCGGCGTCAGCGACACGCCTGCCGTCTGGGTGTGGAACCGCATCCAGGTCGACCGTTCGTTCTCGGCCCGGTAGCGCTCGGTCATGAGCTTGTACCAGACCCGACGCGAGGCGCGGAACTTGGCGATCTCCTCGAAGAAGTCGCTGTGGCTGTTGAAGAAGAAGCTGAGGCGTGGGGCGAAGTCGTCGACGCGCAGGCCGCGGGCGAGGCAGGCCTCGACGTAGGCCATCCCGTCGGCGATCGTGAACGCCAGCTCCTGGATCGCGGTGGAGCCCGCTTCGCGGATGTGGTAGCCGCTGATCGAGACCGTGTTCCACTTCGGCAGCTCGTGCGTCCCGAACTCGATCGTGTCGGTCACGAGGCGCATCGACGGCTCGATCGGGAACAGGAATTCCTTCTGGGCGACGAACTCCTTGAGGATGTCGTTCTGGGTCGTACCCTCCAGCGTGGCCCGCGGGAAGCCGGCCTTCTCGGCGGCGACGATGTACATCGCCCAGATCGGGGCGGCCGGCGAATTGATCGTCATCGACGTGCTGACCCGGTCGAGGGGCAACCCGTCGAGAAGGACCTCCATGTCGGCCAGGCTGCTGACGGCGACGCCGCACGTGCCGAACTCGCCCTCCGCCTCGGGATCGTCGGTGTCGTAGCCGTAGAGCGTCGGCATGTCGTAGGCGATCGACAGGCCGGTCTGGCCGGCGGCGAGCAGCGATCGGAAGCGGGCGTTCGTGTCCTCCGCCGCTCCGAAGCCGGCGAACATCCGCATCGTCCACAGCCGGCTCCGATAACCGGTCGGGTGGATGCCACGGGTGAAGGGCGGCTCGCCGGGCAGCCCGATGTCGCGGAGCGGATCGGCGTCGTCCCAGCGGCCGTCCTCCGTGCGGAGATGCTCGCCGTGGTGGTCGACGCGGGTCGGCCCGCCGCCACCGCCGGGGCTGCCATCGGGACCGGGCTGCCACGACCACGGCCCGTACAGGCGGTCGACGGTCGTGTCGCTGATCGTGGAGAAGCGCGGCTTCCGCTCGGGCGCCCGTTCGACGGCCTTGGCAAGGCGGTTCGCTTCCCAGGCGCGCTTCCGGGCGGACCAGGTCATGGTCGGTACGCTAGCACGAGGGTGAGGTTCGACCGGGTCGCCGCCGGAACGTCGCGGAACGTCGCTGGCGCGGATGGAGGTGGCGCTCAGAGCGCCTCGGGCGGGGCCGAGCGTGACGCCCGCGGATCGTTCACTGCGACGGGGGCCGGCCGTCGGGCGCGGCGACGCACCGAGCGGATCAGGAGGATCGCCTCGGCGACGGTCAGGAGCGGGATCAGGCGCCCAGGAAGGATCCGGAGCAGGAGGATCCGCGCGGCGGTCTTCAGCATGACCTGAGGATGCCCCACGCCGGCCGACGGGTGGGCGCGGCCCGGCCCACGCAGCGTGACGATCCCGTTGCGGTCTAGCCGATGGGCTCGCAGCGAGGCTATGTGGCGCCGGCGTCGAACGCGGCCCACGCGGCGACGGCGTCGCGGACGACGGCATCGTGGGCCTCGCGGGTCTCGATCTCGCGGATCGCGTCGGCGATCACCGCTGCCTCGATGCGGCCGCCTCGTTCCCAGACGACCACCGTCTGGAAGGATTCGCCGTTGAGGACGTCGATCCGGCGCCCGGTGACGAGCTGATCGACCGGATAGTCGGATGGCTCCACGGACGTCACGTTCTTGCCGGCGCGTGCGCCCGTCTCGTAGAACTCCGCCAGCCAGTCGCGGGTCAGGGTCGGTCCGCTGCCACTCTCGAACAGAGCGAGCGACAGCCCGCTCTCGGAGCCCGTCGTCCAGCGCGCCCCGGCGAACCGCAGCTCGGCGACGCCATGACCGGTCAGCGTGCCGAGCCCGTTTGACGTGCAGTCACGACCGGAGTCGAGCGATGTCGGCGGGTTCCCGCGGAAGAGGCGCGGCACCTGCGCCTCGAGATCGGGGTAGGCGCCGGCGACCCTGCCGTCGGTGGTACACGGTCCCGTCGGATCGAAGCGGGCGGCGCAGCCCGCCGCGACCGCTGCCACCACCGCGACGGCCGCCACCGTCGCGGAGACGAGGGCAGCCCGTCGGCGCATCCCGCCCGCGCGAGAACCGGGTCGCGATCGGGGGGACATGGGGCGATGATACGGCGCGATGCCCGCCGAGCCCGCCACGGCATTCCGCCTCCGCACGACCGACCTCCTGCCGTCGACCGCCGACCTCGTCGTCGTCGGCGCCGGCGTCGTCGGCTGCGCGACCGCGTTTCGCGCGGCCCGGGCCGGCTTCCGCACGGTCGTCCTCGACGCGCGGCCACGGCCGGCGACCTTGACCACGCCCGCGGCGACGGGCGCGTACCGCCTCCAGTTCGACAACCCGGAGGAGGTGGCGCTGGTCCGCGAGGGGATCGAGCTGTACGAGGACTTCGCCGCCCGGGCAGGACTCCCCGGCTACGACCTGGGGCTCAGACCACGGGGCTACCTGTTCTGCGCCCGCGACGACGAGGTGGCCGCGCGACAGCGGGAGCTCGTCAAGCGGCAGCACGGATTCGGGCTCGAAGACGTCGAGCTGATGGACGGCGACGAGGCGCGGCGCCGGTTCCCCTTCGTCTCGGAAGACGTGATCAGCGCGCGATTCCGGGCACGGGACGGGTTCATCGACCAGGTCCGACTCGCCTGGGGCTACGCGTTCGCGGCGTCGGGGGGCCCAGGCGTCGAGCGACCGGCGGGGTCGCCCGAGGCGACGTTCGCGCTCGGCCAGCGAGTGACCGGCCTGCGGACGGTCGGCGGGCGGATCGTGGCCGTCGAGACCCACGACGGAGCGATTGCGGCGCCGCTCGTGGTGCTGGCGACGGGACCCTTCCTCGGCCGGACGGCCGCGCTGGCTGGGCTGGACGTCCCCATCGCTCCGACACGCCGGCAGAAGGTCGTGGTCGCCGAAGCTCCCGAGGTGCCGGCGGACGCCCCGATGACGATCGACGAGGCGACCGGCGCCCACTGGCGCCCGGCCCTCCGCGGTGCCTTCGTCCTGCTGACCGAGCCCGGGACGCCGGCGACCGACCCGACCTGGAGCGTCCCGACGTCCGCGGACTTCGCGTTCCGCCTCCTGGACCCTGCATCGCCGGACGGCGTCGCGGCCGTCGCGCCGTTCTGGGCCGACGCCTGGGAGCGGGGCATCAATTGGATGATCGTGGCCGGCCAGTATGAATACACGCCCGACCACCGCCCGTTCGTCGGACCGACGCCCGTCGACGGCCTCTGGCTCAACGGCGGGTGGAGTGGCCACGGCGTGATGGGCTCTGGCGGCGGGAGCCGGCTGCTCCTCGACGCGATCACGAGCCGCTCGACCGGCCCCTCGTGGGGCATCGGCGCAGGCGGTCCGGACGGAAATCCATTCCGGCTGGACCGCGTGATGGAGGCCGGTCGGCACGACGTCCTGTGAGCCGGGGCGGTGCCTCCTGGCACCTGGTACGGCCGTCCCGGATTGGTGCGCCTGCGCGCCCGACCATCGCCGCCACCCGTCGGGACGAGTCGGTCATTGAGGAGCGAGAGCCGCGCAGCGTAGATTTGCGCCGTGCCGTAACGCGACACAACCCGGGGACAAACCTGGGGCGTCGGTCACGGGCCAGGGCACGGCCTTCGGTCACTCCATGACGGTTGGAGCGCCGAGGATCCCGGACCCAGGTCACGAGCCGAGTAACCACGGATCATCGGCCAGCAGGCCCGGGACGCGGTACGGCAGAACTCATCGCTCGAATGTTCGTCGCCCTCCGGCCACCCGGAGGGCGATTTCATGTCCGTCGCGGCTGATTCGGCGGCCGTGGCCGCCGCGCGACACCACGCCGGTCGAGATCGTCGCGGACGACCCGGGCGGCCGACTTGAGGTCGCGGTCGCGGCTGATCGTCGTCGCCAGCCAGTCGATGTATGACGGCTCGAAGCTCGCGACCTGGCCGAGGGTGTGCCCGTGGAACTTGCCGAATGGCAGCTCCACGTCCAGAGCTTTCGCGAGCGGCGGCCCCGCGGGCGGGCGGAAGTTCCGGATCCGAGAGCGAGCCAGCGGACCAGTCGGCGTGCTCGCCCGCGGTGGCTCCCGCTCGTCGACAGGGATTCGGTAGGGCGGCTGCCCCCGGAGGACGTGGCCATTCTCGCGACTGCCGGCCGGGCGGAGGGGCTGGTTCCTCGGAAGGAAGGTGCCTGTGGTGTCGACCCGGCCCGTGACCGGGCGGGTTGGTCGCGGGCGAGGCGGTCCACCGCGGCGCGGCCGGCCCGCACCGGCGTCTGTCCCGCCCTCCCAACGCGTTCCCGCCCGGTCGCCCGTGCCCGGCCGCCGTCTCGCAGCTCCACCCTCCCGGGTCAGTGCGGCGTACGCGTCGTTGATCTCGGCCATGAGGCGCGTCGCGACGCGCGAAGCTGCCGGGTCGTCGCCGATCAGGTCGGGATGATGCCTCCGCGCGAGCCGCCGCCACGCTGCCTTGATCTGCGTCGGTGTCGCGCCTGGCTCGATTCCGAGGACGTCGTGCGGGTCTCGTTTCACCACGGCCGGATCATATCGGTGCTTCGGAGGGGTCCCGCTTGACAGTCCCCTCGGCTGAGCCGTCCTATAGCGACGTGCCCTCTCTGCGACGGACCGGTCTCATCGCCGCGATCGCCGCCGCCCCCTTCGCCCTCGCCTACCGGTTCGCGCTGCTCTACCGGGTCCGCGCCGGCTTCCCGATCCCCCGTCCCCCGCAGCTCACCCCGGCCGACATGGGCCTGCCGTTCGAGCCGGTCGACGTCCACTCGGGGGACCTGACCCTTCCCGGCTGGTTCATCCCCGCTCGCGATGGCGCGCCCGGTCCGGCCGTCGCGCTGGTCCACGGCTGGGAATCCGCCCGCGATCGCCTCCTGCCGATGGCCGTCTTCCTCCATGCGGCAGGGTTCCACTGCCTGGCCATCGACGTCCGCGGCCACGGTGCCAACGCGGCGGAAGCCCTGCCGATCTCGGCGGGCGAGTTCGGTTCCGACGCGCTGGCGGCGTTCCGCGCGCTCGACGCCCGGCCCGAGGTGACGGTGGGGGCGGTGCTGGGGCACTCGATGGGAGCGATCGGAGCGATCCTCGCCGCGGCCGAGGAGCCCCGCATCGCGGCCGTCGTCTCGACGTCAGCACCCGCCGACCCGTGGCGGCTCACCCGGCAGACCTTCCGGCTCGCACGTCTCCCCTTCCCTGACGCGATCGCCTGGCCACTCGCCTGGCTAACCACCCGGGTCTACCTCCGCCCACGCGGCCATCGCATGACGCGGATCTCCGCCAGCGAGGCACTCCGAACGCTCGTCCAGCCGATCCTCCTCGTCCACGGTTCGGCCGACCCGGTCGTGCCGATCGCGCACCTCGAGCGGCTCGCGGCGGTTGCGCGGCACGCGGGACGGGACGTGGAGACGCTGACGATCGAGGGCGGCCAGCACTCCTGGCTCTACGAGTACCCGGCCTACCGTCGGGCCGTCGCGGGGTTCCTCGCACGAACCCTGGGTGGACCGTTCGAGCCGGCCGAGGCGGGCACCCGGGCTGCCGCCGCCGAGGCCCATCGCCTGCCCGACACCCCCCGGCCGCAGACCGCGGTGCAGCGGGAGCCCGGCGGCTTTCGCTCGCTGGTCGCGCTGGCCCTGCCGCGCCGCCGGGCCGGGCGGGGAATCGGCGACATCGAGGACCCGGACGGCGACCGCCAGCCGCCACCGGCTCCGGTTCGGACCGATTCGGACGCAGCGGGGCTGCCGTCGTGACCGACGAGGGATCGATGTCGGTCTGGGAGGCCGTTGCCCACAAGCGCGTCGTCCGGCGGTTCGACGACCGTCCGCTGGAGCCGGACCACCTCGTCCGCATCCTCAACGCGGGCCGGCGCGCGGCGAGCTCGAAGAACCTGCAGCGCTGGCAGTTCATCGTCTGCCGCGATAGCGATCACCTCGCCGAGCTCGCCGGGGTCGGGCCGTGGGCCGATCACCTGGCCGGCGCCGCCGTCGCGATCGCCCTCGTCACGCCCGACCCTGCGGCCGCCGACGCCCCGCTGTCGGTGACGTTCGACCTCGGGATGGCCGCCGCGAACATGATGCTGGTCGCCTGGGAGCTCGGGATCGGCAGCGTGCCGGCAACCGTGTACGAACACGACCTCGCCCGGCGGCTCCTCGGCTACCCGGAAGACCACCACTGCGAGTACCTGCTGTCGTTCGGCTACCCCGCCGATCCGGACATCCTGACCCGGCCGAACAAGGCCGGGGGACGGGTCGCCCTCACCGACATCGTCCACGACGAACGGTGGTAGCGGGCACCCGTCGTTTGCGCGCTACCCGAACGTGCTGAGGGCTACTGCCATTTGAAGAAGCGGGCGGCGATGCCGAAGCAGGCGACAAGCCACAAGGCCAGGACGGCAAAGCAGACCCACAGCGGCGAGAACGGCGTGCCGTCGACCATGACCTGGCGGAGACCGTCGCCGAGGTAGGTCAGCGGAAGCGCCCGGGCCACGGTCTTCAGCGCGTCGGGCATCGCGTCGATCGGGAAGAACGTCCCCGACAGGAACATCAGCGGGAACTGGACGACGCTGGTCATGCCGTTCGCCGCGTCCTCCGTCTTCGCGAACGACGCGATGACGTAGCCGAGGGCGATGAACGAGTGCGAGCCGAGGAGGATCAGCAAGCCGATCAGAAGCCACGACCCGGCAACCTGGACGTGGTAGGCCGCGGACCCAACGCCCACGATGATCGCCGTCTGGACGATCGCGATCAGGAGACGCATCAGGACGTTGCTCCCGACCAGCTGCCAGCGCCGGAGCGGTGTCGCCTGGAGGCGCTTGAGGATGAGCTCCTGGCGGTCGGCCACCAGCGGGATCGAGGCGAAGATCCCGAGCTGCATGAGCGACATCCCGAGGATCGACGGGACCAGGTACGAGATGAACGTCAGGTCGTTCGTCTGGATCGTCTTGAACGCGGGCTCGACGGCGGGCGGCACGCCGGCCGCCTGCTGATTCACCGCCGAGAGGACGAATCCGACGAGCTGGCGGGTCGTCGCGTCGGCCGCGCTCTGGCTCGGATCGGTGTAGACCGCGACGTTCGCGGGCCCCTGGCGGGCGGCGACCGTGGCGCTGTAGCCGACGGGGACGACGATCACCGTGGAGACGTCGCCTTTCTTCATCGAGGCGAGGAGCTCGTCCTCGGTCCCGTCGACGACCTTGACGTTCGGGAGCGCGGCGAAGGCGGTCTTCAGCTGGCCGGAGGCGGACGTCTTGTCGAGGTCGGCGAAGCCGATCGACCGCTCGCTCGACCCGCCCGAGAAGATCGACCCGAACAGGAGGACGAAGATCAGCGGGAACGCGAGGGTCCAGAACAGCGCCGCACGGTCGCGGGTGAAGCTCTTGATGTTCGCGACGGTGAGCAGCAGCAGCGCCCGCATCGATGGTCCCTAGTCCCGCAGGGCCCGGCCGGTCAGGTCGAGGAAGACGTCCTCGAGCGTCGCCCGGCGCACACCGAGGTTCGCTGGCTCGACGCCAAGGGCCTCGGCCGCGTCGAGCACCGCGCCGATCGTCGCAGCGACGTCGCGGGTGTAGATCAGGACCTCGCCGTTCTCGTGCTTGACCGAGGTGACGCCGGGCATGGCCGTGAGCCGCTCATCCGGCAGGCCATCGATCGTGTCGAAGCGGACGGCCCGCTCCTTGAACCGGCGGCTGACCAGCTCCTCGACCGTGCCCTCCTCGAGGATCTTGCCGTGGTCCATGATCGCGACCCGGTCGCACAGGACCTCGGCTTCCTCGAGGTAATGCGTCGTGAGCAGGACCGTGTGCCCGGCGGCCTTCAGGCCGAGGACCACGTCCCATAGCATCCGTCGGGCGGCCGGATCCATGCCGGTCGTCGGCTCGTCGAGGAAGACCAGCTCCGGATCGTTGACCAGAGCGAGGGCTACGGACAGGCGCTGGCGCTGCCCCCCGGAGAGGTCCTGGGTCCGCGTCGTCCGTTTCTCGCCCAGGTCCATCAGACCGATGAGCTCGTCGGTCGAGCGGCCGCGGCCGTCATAGAAGCCGCGGAAGAGGTCCAGGACCTCGACGACCGTCAACTTCGGGTACAGCGCTGCCGTCTGGAGCGACACGCCGATCCGGGCCTTGAGCGCGTCCGGATCATGGATCGCGTCGACGCCGAGAACGCGGACCTCGCCGCGATCGGGCTCGCGCAGCCCCTCGAGGACTTCGACGGTCGTGGTCTTGCCCGCGCCGTTCGGCCCGAGGAGGCCGAAGATCGTCCCGGCCTGGACCTCGAAGCTGACCCCGTCGACGGCACGCGTCTCGCCGTATGCCTTGTGCAGCCCGGCCACGCGGATGACTGGGTCCGCGCCAGCCGCGGTCGGGGTGCTCACTCGACCGACGGTGCCATGTCGGCCGCTTCGACGTCGTCGGCGCCTCCGGCGACCGTCTCGGGGGCCGGCGCACCCATCGCGACGTAGGCCTCGATCGCCGCCGCGAGCCCGATGTCGGCGCCGGCTCCCTCCGACAGGAACCACTTCTCCTCGAGCACGTCGCAGTACGCCTGGATGAGGTCGCGGCCGGGAGGCACGGCCGTGACGATCCGGGCGAGCGTCGGTCGGTAGACGTCGCGGAGCCAGCGGTCGGCGACCTCCTCGCCCGGGATCGACCGGCCCTCGTGCCACTCGAGCCATGCCCCGTATTCGGCGATGTCGTTGAGGAGCATCCGGGCCTGCCCTTGCAGCGCCCGGATCCGGGTCCGGCGCTCCAGCTCGCGGGCGTGGTAGCGCCGGGTCGTGACGCTCATCCGCAGCCGGACCCGGCCGTCCGGGGCGTCCGGGTCGACGTCGAGATCCACCGAGTAGCCGAGCTCGTTGAGCTTGCGAACCCGACGGCGGATCGCCTGGCGATCGTCCGGGTGCAGGACCGGCTCGTCGTGGATCAGCGTCCAGACCTGGCTGTACCCGTCTCGAACCCGCTCAGCTGCTGCGATCGCGTCCTCGGGCGCCTCGTTCCAGCCCTGCATCGCCGACAGGTCGGCGAGCCCGAAGGCGACGTTCTCGACCAGGATGTCGAGGTCGTAGGCGCGCTGCCCGTCGGACAGTGACGGGAAGACCTCGCTCGTCTCCGCGTCGACAAGGTAGGCCTCGATCCGGTCACCGTCGCGCCGGAACAACGTGTTCGCCAGGGAGCAATCACCCCAGAAGACCCCGGAGCGGTGGAGGTCCACGAGGAGGAACGCCATCGCGTCGAGGAGTCGGTCGCGATACGAGCCGCTCGCCGGCGGGAGCCGCATCATCAGCCGCCGGTACTGGAGGGAGTGGGGCAGGAACTTCGTGACGAGGATCGCGGTGTCGCGGACTGGCGTCTCGGCGACGCCGGCCGCCTCGACCGTCGGCAGGCGGAGGTTCTCCAGGTGGAGCAGCACCCCGTACTCCCGCCTCGCCGCCGAGAGCGGCAGCTCCTTGAGGGCGTACAGCACGCCGCCCGAATCCAGGAACCGGACGAGGTGACGGGACGGGCCGACCGGGACGTAGCGGAACGCCAGGGTCTCCGACGGCCAATCCGCGAGCGGCAGCTCCCAGGGCAGGTCGACGAGGTCGATCGCGGGGTCACGGAGGCGGAGCCTCGGGAAGGGCGTGATCGTCATGTCAGGCGACGGGTCGCTGCCCCGGTGGACCTCGTCAGAGCCGCTTGCGGAGGTAGGCCGCCACCGTGGCGTCGTAGCCGAGCTCCTCGTACAGGCGCTTGGCGTCCGGGCGGTGATGGCCGGCCGTGATCTCGGAGAACGCGGCGCCGACCTCGCGGCCCAGGCTCTCCGCCTCCTCCATCAGGAGCCGGCCGATGCCGCGCTCGCGGACGCCGGCGTCGACGACGAGCGCCATGACCCGGATGATCCGGTCGGAGTGCTCGAACCGCGGCAGGGCGTGGACCGCGATGAACCCGAGCACCTCACCGTCGTGGTCCGCGACGAGGACGCGTGAGTATTCCGAGTCGAAGCGCCCCAGGCGCTCGACGATGTCGCTCGGTCCCGACGGGTAGCCCTCGTCGGTGAACAGCGTGGCGATCGCCTCGGCGTCGGCGGGTGATGCCGGGCGGACCACGATCGGCGGATGGTCGGTCATCGGCCGGATGGTAGCGAACGGCGTTCGACGACGATCAAGTGCGGCCCGGTGGCGGGTCCATTGAGGACGAGGACCGACCGACCGAAGGGACCGATCGCAACGCCGCTGACGCCGACGCCGGCCGCGGCGGCCCGTCGGCGAAAGGCCTCGAGATCGTCTCCGTTCGGGACCGCCACGTAGCGACCGGCCGGGCCCTCCCCGTGACGAGCCAGTGAAGCCGCCAGCCGCCCTTCGGTCGACGGCTCGGCCACGGCGAGCGTGGACGCGTCCGGATCCCCGATGAGCACCACGCGAGCCCCGAGGAGCGGCTCGTCCACCGCGGTGCTTACGTCAGCTTCACGGCCCCGGTCCGCGAGCGATCGTTCCAGGTCGACCGTCGCCAGGATCTGGGCGAGCAGCACGAGGCCTGCCTCGATTGACGGCGCACCGGTCACGGCCGCAGGAGCAGGTCCGGCGCGACCCCACCGATCGCGTCGAACCCGAGGGACACGTACAGGTGCTGAGCGACGTCGTTCTCCTGGAAGACGCCGAGGTAGATCCAGCGGCTGCCGGCGCGGAGCGCATCGCCGACCACGATCGACGTGACGAGCCGTCCGAGTCCCTGGCCGCGGAACGCCGGATCCGTCCCGATCGACGACAGGTAGCTCGCCCCGGAGAACGTCGTCCGCCGGGCGACGGCGGCCGGCCGACCATCCACCCGGACGAGGACGGCGTGGTACGCCTCGGTGGTCAGGCCCTGGAGCGCCTCCAGCTCGATCGCGACCCGCCGCTCCGGCTCGACCCCGAACGCCGTGACGAGGACCTCGGCCATGCCGTGCACGGCCGCTTCCGCCGCCGGCCCGGCGATCCGATGGAGCCGCTCGATGGTGACGAGGCCACCGTCGGCGAGACCCGGCGCGGCCCCGTCGAGTCCGGCTCGGTCCGGGTCGAAGACCATGAACATGCCGCCGCCGTGATCGTCGAAGCCATGGGCGAGGAGCCGCTCGGCGAGGTCCGGTGGCTCGTCGAACCCGGGCATGGGCCAGACGTGCGGGATCCGATCGAGACCGGCGAACAGGGCGAGCACCTCCGTGAGACGCCGGTCGAACGCCGCCGGGTCGCTCGGCCAGGCAACCCCGACCAGGCGGTTCCAGAAGGGCTCGCGATCGGTCGGGTCGTACAGGAGGTAGCCGTCGCCCAGATCGCGGACCTCGCGACCGATCAACCCGTGCGAGCGAGCCTCGTGCCAGGACAGCCAGCGGACATCCGCCGAGGTCAGGTCGGCCGGCCGCGTGGAGCGGCCCGCGGGCAACGGCACGTGATCGGCGACCATCGCCGAACGATACCCGCGGCCGCAGAACCGGACGACCGAATGCGCGCGTACGATGGAGCATCCGCCCGCCCAACCGGCAGCCCCAGCTTCGCCGGTCCCTCCGATGGAGAGCCCACCATGCGACGACTCAACGCCTTGCCCGCGTTCGTGGCCATCGTCACCCTCGCCGCGTGCTCTGGAACCGCGTCGACGCCGGCGTCGAGCTCGCCCACGTCCGCCCCAGCAGCCGGATCGCCGGCGGCGGGATCGCCCGCGGCCGCGTCGGGTGGCACCGGCGGTGGCGCCGCCTGCGCAACCGCGCCGGCCGGCTCGACCGCCGCCGTGAACGTGACGATCATGGACTTCAAGTTCGCGCCGCAGCCGGTCCAGGCCAAGGTCGGCGACGTGATCGCCTGGACCAACCAGGACGGTTCGACGCCCCACAGCGCGACCCTCGACGACGGGACGTGCGACACGAAGCCGATCGCCGGCGGCGCGTCCGCCTCGCTCGTCTTCACCGCGCCGGGCACGTACACGTATCACTGCTCGGTCCACCCGACGCAGATGAAGGGCTACTCGATCGTCGTCACGTAGCTCCGCTCAGGTCGGACGGGCGACGACGAGGAGCGTCGCGCCCGACATCAGGTCGATGACCGTCGGCGTTGGAACGCCCGCGGCGGCGAACAGCTCGACGTATCCGGCGTGGGTCAACATCCGGGTTCCCTGGTAGAGCTCGTCGATCTGGATCCCCCAGAGCAGCTGGGCCTGGAGCGACTGGCTGTCGGCGGGCTTGTCGGGCAGACACCACTCGAGGACGACGAGGCGGCCTCCCCGCGCCACGGCCGCCCACGATGCCTTCAGCGACGCGACGGGGTCCGGCAGCTCGTGGAGCGCGTCCTGGACGTAGACGAGGTCGAACTGCTCGCGGAACGGCATGTCGGGGATCGATCTCGGCTCGATCCTGATCCGCTGGCCGAGGCCGGCGTCGCTCACATGCGTCATCGCCCGGGCCACCGAATCGGGCTCGAACTCGACCCCGACAAGCTCGGTCGCGGGGAACCGCCGGGCGATGGCGATCAGCCACTTGCCGCCGCCGCAGGCCACGTCGAGAACGCGCGCCCCACGGCTGAGCGCCGCCGTCAGCTCAGGCAGCTGGGCCAGTCCTTCCTGGAAGAAGACGGCGATGTCCTGGACGGTGACCGCCTCGATGGCCCGGTGGAAGCGTGGCGGCCGCTCGTCGATCGTCCGGCCGGTGCGGAAGAACTCCGCCAACCCGGCGTAGTCGAGGCTCGACACGACTGCGACGACGAACTGGCCACCGAGGTACTCCGGGTGGGTGTCGTCGAGGAGGACCGAGACGACGTCTTCCTCGAGCTGGGCGCGGCCATCGTTGAATGCGACGAGATCGCCGGAATGCGCGGCCTGCAGCCAGGTCCGGACCGGCTCCGGGCGGCAGCCCGCCGCCGCCGCGAGCTCGTCAGGAGTGATCCCGGCCGAGCCGGCCCCTCGGATCGCCGCGAAGAGCCCGAGCTCCAGGCCCAGATAGATCACCCAGCCCTGGTAGAAGCCGGCGACCGAGGCGGCCAGCTCCTCGAACCGATCCTCCCGACCCATTGACCGATTGTCGCACGGCGCCTCGGGCCGCCAGCGGCCTCGGCCGCGCCGAATCAGTCGGCCGCAACCGATCCGCGAGCGCCGGTGTTCAATCTCACATGATGGTCGAACTCGATCCCGTCACCGACGACGCCCGCCTCGCGGCGCGCCTGGCCCACGATCTCGACGGCTCCTTCGAGGCGCTCGTCGTCGCCCACCAGGACCGCCTCTTCACCATCGCGTTCCGGACCGGCGGCGACCGGCACGACGCGGAGGAGCTCGTCCAGGACTGCTTCGTCCGCGCCTACCGAGCCCTGGCCACGTACGGCCCGGAGCGGATCCGCGAGCTGCGCCTGCGCGGCTGGCTGACCACGATCCTGCTGAACGCCGGCCGCAACCGGGCGCGCGTCAAGCGTGTTCCGACGACCGAGCTGGCCTTCGAGCCCGGCGCCGAGCCGGCCGTCGACCCGCTCACCCGTCGGGACGAGCGCGAGACATGGGGCCGACTGCTGGCCGGGCTGACACCGGCCCAGCGATCGGCCGTCGTCCTGCGCCACGTCGACGGGATGTCGTACGCCGAGATCGCCGAGGCGACCGGCCGGCCCGAAGGCACCGTCAAGGCCCACGTCCATCGCGGGCTTGCCGCCCTGCGCACAGCGCTCCTTGCCGCCGAGCGGCGCGAGCGCGAGGAGATCCCCGCATGAACGACCAGATCGATCCCACGACCGAGGCGGCCCTCGCCGGTCTTCGCGAGCCCGCTCCCGCCGGGCTCACCTACGCAACGCTGGTTGCCGTCGGTCTCGCCGACGACTACGCGGTCATGGAGTCGCCCGTCGGGCCCCTCCGAGTCGCATGGAACGGGCGTGGCGTGTCGGCGGTCGAGGAGGCGCCGGACGACGGCGCCTTCGAGGCTCGCTTCCATGCCCGGACCGGACGGCTGGCACGTCGCCGCGACGAGCTGCCGGCCGACCTCGCCCGCAAGATCGAGCGACGGCTCGCCGGCGACCGCCACAACCGGATCGACCTCGACCTCCGCGGATCGACCGCCTTCGAGCGCGCGGTCTGGATGAAGGCCCTCGAGATCCCCCGCGGCGAGGTCCGGCCGTACGGCTGGATCGCCCGAGAGATCGGCCGGCCGAAGGCCGTCCGGGCCGTCGGGACCGCGCTCGGGCACAACCCGGTGCCGCTGATCGTGCCCTGCCACCGGGTCGTCCGCAGCGACGGGATGATCGGCCAGTACTCGCTCGGCGGGCCCCGCAACAAGCGGACGATCCTGGCGGGCGAGGGCGCCGATCCGGACGAGCTCGAGACCCTCGCCCGGGCCGGCGTTCGCTACTTCGGCTCGGATACGACCCACATCTACTGTCTGCCGACCTGCCGCGACGCACGGCGCGTCACGGAGCGACACCTCGTCCAGTTCTCGTCGACCGGCGCGGCGTCGGCGGCGGGATATCGCCCTTGCAAGCACTGCCGCCCCACGGTGGAAATCGCTGCCTAGGGCTGTTGCGCCTGGCGGCGCAGGCGTGGAGCAGCGGTGGTCGGGGTGTCGTACACTCCGACCTTGGACCAGTCGACTATGCCAACTCGCCGCCGCGTCCGACCGGCTTCGGCCGTGCTCGTGTGGACCGCGATCGTGATCCTGTATGTGGTCTGGGGCTCGACCTACCTCGGGATCCGGATCGCCGTAGCGACGATCCCGCCGTTCGTGCTCGCCGCGACCCGCTTCGCGATCGCGGGGATCGTGATGCTCGTCGCCGTCGCGGTCATCCGGCGAGGTGCCATCCCTCGCCCGACCCTCCGCCAGTGGCGCGACAGCGCGATCATCGGCGCGCTCCTCATGGGCGGCGGCATGGGCGCGGTGGCCTGGGGCGAGCAGACCGTTCCGTCGGGGATGGCCGGCCTCCTGATCGCGATGATGCCGGTCTGGGTCGCCGTCCTCGGCCGCATCTTCTTCGGTGATCGGCTGCCGCGGGTCGCGGTGGCCGGGATCGCGATCGGCATGCTCGGGGTCGCCATCCTGGTCGGCCAGGGCGTCGTGATCGACCGATCCCTCGACCCCGCCGGCGTCGTCGGGCTCATCATCTCGCCGATCGCCTGGTCGGCCGGCTCGCTCTACTCGACGCACGGCGCCGACCTCCCGGACGACCCGTTCGTCACGACCGGCATGGAGTTCGTCTCGGGGGCTGCCGTCCTGGCGGCGATGTCGGCGGTCAGCGGTGAGCTGGCGTCCTTCCAGCCTGCCGCCGTGTCAGCGAACTCCGCGATCGCGTTCGCCTACCTGACGGTGGTCGGGAGCCTGGTCGCGTTCACGGCCTTCGCCTGGGTCCTCCGCCAGGCGCCGCTGCCGCTGATCGCCACGTACGCCTTCGTCAACCCGGTGATCGCCGTCTTCCTGGGCTGGCTCATCCTCAGCGAGCCTGTCGCCCCGGTCCAACTCATCGCGGGCGCCGTCACGGTCGTCGGCGTCGCGCTGATCATCCTCGCCCGGAGCCGGATGCCCGCGGCGCGCCAGCCCGCGGCGAGAGCTGTCGACCGACTCGGCAACGATGAGCTCGCCGCCTAAGGCCGGCGTCCGAGGGACCTCCCGGCGACCTCCGGGCGACGTCTCTAGCCGGCCGGCGTTCCCTCGGCGAGGACCGTCCTCGCGGCGCGCCGGCCCAGGGCGAGGATCGTGATCATCGGGTTCACCCCGATGCCGGTCGGGAACAGCGACCCGTCGGCGACGTAGAGGCCGGCCACGAGTCGGCCGTCACGGGTCCTGAGGCGTCCCCGCGGATCCACCGGATGGGTTCGCGGGTCCGCACCCATCCTGACGGTCCCCATCTGGTGCGCCGAGAAGACGCTCCCACGATTGGCGCTGAAGTCGAACGACCGAACGTCGTCCTCGAAGACACCGAACGCCCGCGCCTCCTCGGCGGGTTCCGAACCGTCGACTTCGTGCCACCGCGGCGGTGTCCCGACGGCGACGACCCGCCGGGCTCCAGCAGCGCGGCTCATCTGGGCCATCGACACTAGGGCATGCCGGAGCGTCGCGACGCCGGCGGCGTCGAGGCGATAGTCGATCCGGACCTGCCCGGCCCGCGTCGGGCGGACCGTTCCCTCGCCGCCATCGCGGGTGATCGCGATCAGCGGCGCAACGTGGCGGATCCGACCCAGCAGCGCGTCGTGCGCCTCAGTGCCATCCCACGGCAGAGCGAGCGCGATCAGCCCTGGGTGGCCCGGCGCGGATTCGATGGCATACGAGCGGCGACCCGCGGCCGGCGCGGAAAACTGGAGCGACCGCGCCGCCTGCATCGTTCCGCGCCACATGTCGATCGGTTCGTCGAAGAGGCCCGCGACGACCGGCACGGGATGGAGCCGCAAGTGACGGCCGATGGCGGGATGGTCGAGACCGGACACCGCCAGGATCGCCGGGCTGCGGAGGGCGCCGGCCGCGACCACGACCTGCGGCGCCCGCACTGTCAGGCGCCTCACCCCAGCCAGGGCGTCGCCCGACACGTCGACATCGGCTTCGACGCCGACGGCCCGCCCGGCCTCCACGAGGACGCGCCGGACCGTCGCCCGCGGGATCACCCGCGCACCGCGCTCCACGGCGGACGCGAGGTGCACCCGGATGCCCGACTGCTTCGTCCCACGCGGGCAGCCGAACGGACAGCTCCCGCAGTCGCCGCAGTCGCTGGCGTTGCGGACGATCCGCGCCGCGTCCCAGCCGAGCGCCTTCGCCCCGCGGAGGATCACCTCGTCCTTCGGCGGGATGACGGTCGAGGGCGACACACAGACGTCGGCCATGACGCTCGCGAGGTCCGCATCCAGCTCGGCGCCGTCGCCGCTGCCGATGCCGTCGAGCCCGTGCTCGGCCGCCCATTCGGCCCGGACGTCGTCGGGAGCCGCGATCGACGTCATCCAGTTCACCAGAGTGCCGCCGCCGACCGCGGCTCCGGCGAGGAGCGTGATCGAGCCGTCCCAGGTCGTCAGGACGCCGCGATTCAGGTACAGCCGGTCGTAGGCGTCGAGCTCGTTGGAGGGCATCGAAGCCTCGTCGACGAACGGGCCGGCCTCGAGCACGACGACCGATCGTCCGGCCCGGGCGAGGTCGGCCGCAACGACACCGCCGCCGGCACCGGACCCGACGATGACGACGTCGGTCTCCAGCGTCAGCGGGGAGGCATCGGGCCCGAGCGGGAACGGCCGGACCCGCGTCGGATCGGACGTGATCGGCGGGCGATCGGGCTCGTACCCGATCGCCTTCAGACGCGGGTTCGGCGTTTCGGGCGGGCCAGCGTCGGCGTAGGCGAGGAACGTCAGGAGCTTCCGGAACGCCTGGAACGCGGAACGTCGTTGCGGAATGCGCGACGCGGCCCAACCGAGCAGGTACCGCTCACGCTGCGCCGGCCCGAGATCGCGGAATGCCATCGGACGGCCCGTCAGGAGGAGGTTGGCGAGGCGAGACTCCATCAGGCGCAACACGAGGCGGAGCTGCCGGACTTGGGCGGGATCCGCGGCGAGCGACAGGGCGTCTGCCGCGAGGGTGGCCCGCCGAACTGCGGCGCCCCGGACGAACGTCTCGGCCAACTCGGCGAGCGTCGCGAGATCGCGTTCGGACCACGGCGCGGGTGACGGCATCGCCTCGATCATAGGCTCGGGCGAGGCCGGATCAGCGGATCGAGCCAGCCTTCGGCGAGAACGGGACCAGGGTCCGAGGGCCGCAGCTCTCGAGGGTGCTCACGCCCGGACTCCCCCGCGCGAGGCTCCCGCGAGTGGTCGCTCCCAGCCTTGCGCCGGCAGCGGCTCGCACCGCAGCGGTCGGTCCTCGCGGTAGCCGAGGGCGTACTCGGCCTGGATGATCGTGTGGAGCTGGCTCGTTCCCTCGTAGATGACGGCGGCCTTCGAGTTGCGCAGATAGCGCTCGACGGGGAACTCGTTCGAATAGCCGTTCGCGCCGTGGACCTGGATCGCGTCGAGGGCGGACTGGACCGCGTGCTCGGTCGCGTGCCACTTCGCGAGCGATGTCTCGCGCGTGTTGCGCAAGCCCTGGTTCTTCAGCCAGCCCGCCCGCCAGACGAGCAGACGGCCCATCTCCATCCCGGCTGCCATCTTGGCCAGCATCTGTTGGACGAGCTGGTGCCGGCCGATCTCCTGGCCGAACGTCCGCCGCTCGCGGGCGTACGCGAGCGACGCGTCCAGGCAGGCCTGGGCGAGCCCGACGGCCCCGGCGGCGACCGTGTAGCGGCCCTGGTCGATCGCGCTCATCGCGATCAGGAACCCCTCGCCCTCTTCGCCGATCCGGTGCTCGGCGGGCACGACGACATCGTCGAGGTTGATGAGGCCCGTGTTGCCGGCCCGGATCCCGAGCTTGCCGTGGAGGGTCCCGGTCGACAGGCCGGGCATGCCCCGCTCGAGCAGGAAGGCCGTCACGCCGCGCCAGCCCTTCGTTCGGTCCGTCGACGCGAAGACGAGGAAGTGGTCGGCGATGTCGGCGAGACTGATCCACAGCTTCTGGCCGTTGAGTCGGTACGCGTCGCCGTCGCGTCGGGCGGTCGCGCCGAGGTTCGCCGCGTCCGTGCCGACGCCCGGCTCGGTCAAGCCGAACGTCGCGAGCTTCTCGCCCCGAGCCTGCGGCACGAGCCAGCGATCCTTCTGCTCGTCGGTCGCCCATTGCAGCAGGGCCAGGGAATTCAACCCGACGTGAACGCTCTGGACGACCCTGAAGGAGGTGTCGGCCCGCTCGAGCTCCTCGCACAGGATCGCGAAGCTGAGATAGTCCATCCCCGCCCCGCCCCAGCGCTCCGGGATCGGCGCACCGAGGAAGCCCTGCTCGGCCATCTTCCCGAACAGCTCGCGCGGGAAGCCACCATCCTCGTCCCAGCGCCGGATGTGCGGCAGGATCTCGGCCGCGGCGAAGTCGCGGGCGGCCCCCTGGACGAGGCGGTTCTCGTCGGTCAGCGAGAAGTCGACCATTCGGCCGAATGCTAGCGCGGGGACCGCGGCCATTTCGGCCCGGGCGCTTTCCTATACTCCGCCGGATGGATCAGCCGACCGCGATCCGCGACCTCGCCGAGGCCGCGACTCACCTGACTCCCGTCCTCGGCCGCTACTTCGAGCGGAGCTGGAGCCGCGGCGAGGGCCATCGGCTCTACGACACCGACGGCCGCGCCTACCTGGACTTCGCGAACTCGATCGCGGTCACGGCGCTCGGCCACCACCATCCCCGCGTCACGGCCGCGATCCACGCCCAGGTCGACCGCCTGATCGGGCCGACGGGGGCCATCGGCTACGCGGAGCCCGTGGTTCGCCTCGCGTCGATGCTGGCGGGGACCCTGCCAGATCCGATCGACAGCGTGATGTTCCTGAACTCGGGCTCGGAGGCGATCGACGGAGCGCTCAAGCTCGCCCGGCGGATCACCGGACGCCCGGGGATCATCGCGTTCCGCGGCGGATTTCACGGCCGCACGTTCGGAGCTACGAGCGTCACGACGTCGAACCTCAATTACCGGACCGGCTACGAGCCACTACTGCCCGGTGTCTACTTCGCCCCGTATCCGGCGGCCTACCCGGACTTTGACGGCGACCCGGAGCGCGCCTCAGCCCCCGCCCTGGACGCCCTGCGATCGCTCTTCCAGACCGAGATCGCGCCGTCCAAGGTCGCCTCGATCCTGATCGAGCCCGTGATCGGCGAGGGCGGCTACCAGCCGGCGCCGGCGTCGTTCCTCGTCGCCCTGCGCGGGCTGTGCGACGAGCACGGGATCGTCTTCATCGCCGACGAGGTCCAGACCGGCTTCGCTCGGACGGGGCGGATGTGGGGCTTCGAGGCGGCCGGCATCGTGCCCGACGTCGTCGTCCTGGCCAAGGCCATCGCGAACGGCCTGCCTCTGTCGGCGATCGCCACATCCCGCGCCCGGATGGAGCAGTGGGGCAGGAGCGCTCACGGCTCGACGTTCGGCGGCAACCCGGTCGCGTGTGCCGCCGGGATCGCCGTCCTCGAGACGATCGCCGCCGAGCGCTTGGTGGAGAACGCGGCCGCTCGTGGTGCGGAGCTCCGGGCCGGGCTCGACCGGATCGCCGCTGAGGAGCCCCGGATCGGTGACGTCCGAGGGCCTGGGCTGATGGTCGGCGTCGAGTTCGTGACCGATCGCGAGACGCGCGAGCCGGACGGCGCCACCGCCAAGGCGGTGATCGCTCGCGCGGCGGACCTCGGGTTGCTCCTTTTGACGTGCGGGATGAGCGGCCAGGTCATCCGCTGGATCCCGCCGATCGACGTGAGCCCGGCCGAGATCAGCGAGGCCGTCGAGATCTTCGGCGAGGCGCTCGGCTCGGTCTGATCGGGCTCCGTGCACGGCGAAGCGCCCGCTTGAACGGCGGGCGCCTCGTGACGATATCGATGTCGAGAGCGGCCGAGCCGCCCCGGTCAGTCCGCGATCAGCGGTTCTGCGCGAGGAACTTCATCACGTCGTCGAGGCGGAAGCGTCGATCGCCCCGCTTGCAAACGCGATAGAAGGGCAGCTCGCCCCGATCCCCGAGCCGCTTCACCGTGTTGACGTGCAGGTGGAGCATCTCGGCGACTTCCGTCGCGGTGAGCATCGGCCCGAGCTCGTTGACGGCCATGGACCCCATATGGTCGTTTGCCTTTCTGTGCGCGTGGAGGGCGTCCGCACCCGAGGGGTGGCCAGTGGTGGAGTGCGGCTCGCTGATGGGCGGAGCGTATGGGTGTGCTGTCGGGATCGCCAAGCCGTACTTTGGGCTAGCCGCTCGTACCACGGAGGCCCGGTCCGAGCCTCGCGGACGGTCTCAGGAGCCTCTCATCGCTCGGGCCGAGGATCGAGCTCGATCCCTCCCGTGGGCCGTCTCCCCTCCTCCTCCCGGCTCACGGCAGGGACACCACTCCGAACCTTCTGGCACGATCGACGACTCACCGGCACAGGCGCCAGCGCCGGCCAGCACAAGGACCTGCGTCCGAATGAAGATCCTCCTCGTCGAGGACGACGCGCGACTGAGTCGGTCGCTCGCGCGCCTGCTCGAACAGGACCGCCACAACGTCGAGGTCGCCGCCGATGGCGAGACCGGGCTCGACATCGCGCTGGGCGAGAACGGGATCGACGTGGTGATCCTCGACATCGGCCTTCCGGACCTGTCCGGGGTCGAGGTCGCCAGGCGGATCCGTCGCGAGCGGCGGGAGCTGGCAATCCTGATGCTGACGGCTCGCGACACCGTCGGCGACCGGGTCACCGGGCTGGACTCCGGCGCCGACGACTACGTGGTCAAGCCGTTCAGCTACGACGAGCTCGCCGCGCGGCTGCGGGCGCTCGCCCGCCGCTCCGAGAGCGTGGCCCGTCGCCCGGAGCCGCGGCTCACCGCCGGTCCAATCAGCCTCGACGAGGCGTCTCGGACGGTGACGGTCCATGATCGGCCGGTGGACCTCAGCCCGCGCGAGTTCTCGCTCCTCGAATCGCTTCTCCGCCATCCCGGCCAAGCCCTGAGCCGCGACCAGCTGCTCGATCAGGCCTGGCCGTTCGGAGTCGCCGTCACGCCCAATGCCGTCGACGCATATGTCCACTACCTCCGGACCAAGCTCGGGTCCGAGGGCGAGCGGATCGAGACCGTCCGCGGCGTCGGGTATCGCCTGAACGGTGCCTGACGGCGTGGCGACGTCGGGCCAGGACCCGACGATCGCCGAATCCTTTGCCTCCGACGCGAAGCTGATCCGGACGGTCCGCTGGCGGCTCGTCCTGTGGAGCGGCCTGTCGACGCTCGTCGTGCTCGCTGTCCTCGGCGTCGCCCTCTATCTCGTCGTCGCCAAGAACCTCGAGGCGACCGGGATCAACCAGCTCACCTCCCGCTCACAACAGTTCGCCCACTTCCAGGATCCCCGCAGCGGCCCGGGCCAGGGGTTCAGCTTCGGGGGCGGCGCGTCCGGGACGTTCGCCCTCATCGCCAACGACCAGGGCCAGGCCGTGGGCCCGGGCAGCTTCTTCATGCCGAGCGAGTTCCCGATCGAGTCCGGGATCGAGGCCGCCCGCACGTCGGGCGTCGACATCCGGACGACCGTCGTCGACGGGACTCCCGTCCGGGTCAGGACGGAGAAGGCAGATTCGAACATCGGGACCGTCTATATCCAGGTGATCCAGGACCGGACGGCCGAGCAGCAGACGCTCGACGCGATCGTCCGGGTGCTGTTCCTCGGAGGCGCCGTGGTCGTCGTCGTGGCCGTGGCTTTCGGCGCGATCTATGCCCGTCGGGCGCTCGTCCCCATCCGGGAGTCGTTGGCCTCGCAGCGTGCCGCGCTGCAGCGCCAGCGCGAGTTCGCCGCCGACGCCAGCCACGAGCTGCGGACGCCGCTGACGGTGATCCGGAGCTCGGTCGAGCACCTCCGACGGAACCGCGCCGCCGATGCATCTCCGGCGACAGCGGAAGCGCTCGACGACATCGATGCCGAGGTTGGCCAGCTGACGGCGCTCGTCGAGGACCTCCTGCTCCTGGCCCGCTCCGACTCGGGCGCGATCACGCTGAACCGGCTCCCCGTGGACCTCGGCGACGTCGCCGCGGACGGTGCGGGCGCGCTCGCCAAGCTCGCCGAGGAACGCGGCGTGCGGCTGGGACTCGATCCCGAGCCGGCGATGGTCCATGGCGATCACGCCCGCCTCCGCCAGCTGATCGTGATCCTCGTCGACAACGCCGTCCGGCACACCCCACGCGGCGGATCGGTCCGCGTCCGCGTCCGGAGCGACCGTCAACAGGCCGTCCTCGAGGTCGACGACGAAGGGCCGGGAATCCGGTCGGAGGACATGCCTCGCGTGTTCGAGCGGTTCTGGCGGGCGCCGGGCGCGGCGGCGGGTGGAACCGGCCTGGGTCTCGCGATCGCGAAGTCGATCGTCGACCTCCACGACGGGCGGATCGTGGTCGCCAACCGGGACGAGGGCGGAGCCCGCTTCACCGTTCGGCTGCCAGCCATCGACGTTCCGTCGGCTCCCGCCCAGGCTGGCTCGGTCCTGGCGACCGATGAGGCCCGCTAGCCCGTTGGGAGAGACGAGTGGCCGGATCGGCGCGTCGGCGCACCGTGACGCGGCCGCTCTCAGGACAACCTCAGGAATCGTGGGGGAAGATGCGCGCGCGTACGTCCGCCATTCGACCCGCGCCCTCCGGAGCGACGATGGAACCTGACATCCCTCCCCCGGCCGACCCCATGACCTCGTTCAGCGGTCGGACGCCCAGTCGGGCGTCGGCGATCCGCGCCGGCATGGTCGTCGGCGGTGCCCTCATCGTCGCCGTGGGCGCGGCCGTGGTGACGGCAGCCTCGCCAGGCCCATCGACCTCGGGCACGGGAGCACAGCCGTCGGCCGCGGCGAGCAGTCCCGGCAACGGCCGGGCGAACGGCAACGGCTTCGGTCACGGCGGGTTCGGCGGGTTCGGCGGGTTCGGCGGGTTCCTGGGCCCTGATCCCTTCGGCTTCGGCCCCGGAACGGCCGCTGGCCCAATCGACGGGTTCGGCCCCGGTAAGGGTGGTCGGCCGAGTTTCGCGTTTGGTCGGATCACGGTGACGGCGATCTCCGGCTCCAACGTATCGTTGACGACCGAGGACGGCTGGACGCGGACGATCACGGTCACGTCCAACACGACCATCACGAAGGGCGGTCAGCCGGCGACGCTCGGAGACGTGAAGGTCGGTGACGTCGTCCGCTTCGCCCAGAAGCGGAACGCCGACGGAACCTGGTCCATCACGGCGCTCGCCGTCGTGCTGCCGCAGGCGGCCGGAACGGTCACTGCGGTCGGCGCCGATTCGATCACGATCAGCGGCCGCGACGGAACGACGCAGACGATCAAGACCACTGGCTCGACGACCTACCATCGCGGCGGATCCGCCGGGACGCGGGCGGACGTCAAGGTCGGGTCGCGGATCGTCGCGGTGGGAGAGCGAGCCTCGGACGGCAGCCTGACCGCGACGTCGGTCACCATCGCCCTCCCCCGCGTGGCCGGCACCGTCACCGCCGTCACCTCGGACTCGATCACGATCACCCGTCCGGACGGCACGACGATGACGATCCACGTCGGATCCGACACCTCGATCGGAGTCGCCGGGATCGACAAGGCGACGATCGCTGACATCAAGACCGGGATGTTCATCGCCGCCGAGGGCGTTCAGCGCACGGACAGCTCGCTCGACGCGACCGCGATCCGTGCCGGGCCGCTGGGACAGGGCGGCGGCAGGGACAAGACCCCGTACGCCGTTCCGGGCGCATCCGCTTCGCCGAGCACGTCCCAGGGCTGATCTCGGCTGCGTCTCGACGTCCCCTGGCATCGACGCCGTCTCAGGCTGTTCTCACTGCCCGGGAGTCTCCTGTGAACAGTGCAGACCCGTTCCGGAGACCCCTCCCTCATGAACCCCGACGATCGACCCGACCAGCCCGCCCAGCGACTCTGGGAGCCGAGCCCCGCGGCCGCGCCCTGGCCATCCGCGCCATCGAGTTCCCCTGCCTGGGTTGCTGGCGCACCGACGGCGACAACCGGCGGCCCGACCGCGGACGGCCCTGAAGGGATCCCCGGCTCACCGGCCCGCCGGCCTCGGCGGCGAGGGGCGGCCAAGACGATCCTGGGCGCTGCGATCCTGTCGGCGCTACTCGCATCGGGCTCTACGCTCGCGGTGGTCGAGCTCGCCCTGCCGCACGGTCCGCTGGCCGCCGCCGCGCCCGCGGCAACACCGAACGCGAACGCGACGACCCAGGGCACGACCGGCTCCACGACCGTCCAGCAGGAGGACATCACCGGCGTCGTCGCCAAGGCCAAGGACTCGGTCGTCACGCTGACGTCGGAGATCGCCACGAACCGCGGGCCGTTCGGCAACGGGACCGCGACCGGCGTGGGCTCGGGGATCATCCTCACCGCCGACGGGTACGTGCTCACCAACCGCCACGTCGTCGAGGGCTCGCAGTCGCTGACCGCGACGCTCGCCGATGGGTCGGAGCATCCGGCCCACGTGGTGACGGTCTCCGACACCCAGGACCTGGCCCTCGTCAAGATCGACGCGACCGGCCTGAAGCCCGCGACGATCGGCAACTCCGCGTCGATCCAGGTCGGCCAGACGGCGATCGCGATCGGCAGCCCGCTCGGCACCTACACCGAGACCGTGACGAAGGGGATCATCTCCGCCCTGGACCGGACCATCACGGTCCGCGACGACCAGACCGGTCGGCCCACCACCCTCAACGGCCTGATCCAGACGGATGCGGCCATCAACCAGGGCAACAGTGGAGGCCCGCTCCTGAACTCGGCCGGTGAGGTCGTCGGTGTCAATACCGCGACCGCCGCGAGCGCCGAGGGGATCGGGTTCGCGATCCCGATCCACGAGGCGCAGAGCCTCATCGAGCAGGCCCGCGCGGCGTCGGTCGCGTAACGGGGCCGCAGTGGTCTGGGGCCGCGTGACGCGCCGAACGCCCTGCGCGTACGCTGGGCGCTCCGATGTCCACCTGCCCGCATCTCTGGGAGTCCCGCGACGCCATCCCGGCGACGGATGGCTGCGCCGCGTGCGAGGCAACGGGCGACACCTGGGTCCACCTTCGGGTGTGCCTGACCTGTGGCAACGTCGGCTGCTGCGACCAGAGCAAGAACCGCCATGCCTCGGCGCATTTCCGTGCGACGGGCCATCCGGTCGCCCGCTCGATCCAGCCTGGTGAGGCCTGGCGCTGGTGCTATGCCGACGAGGCCCTCGACGATCCGGACGAGGTCGAGCTGGAGGGCGCCGACCTGAGCTGAGGCTGGCGTCCCCGGCAGGATTCGAACCTGCGACCTGCGGTTTAGAAAACCGTTGCTCTGTCCACTGAGCTACGGGGACGTGCGCCGAGTCTAGCGGCGATCGGACTGCTCGCCAGCACGCGGCCGGCCTCACGTCCGGGCGGTCGTCCCTGTCGTGCGGGCGCGCGCCGTGCACGCGCGTATGTCGAACGGACCAGAGCGGCTGGGACCTCCGTTCCGCAGCCGTGGCCCGCGCGCACCGCTAGCGTGCCCCCCGATGACGTCGATCCGCATCTCGACGCCGGCGCGCCGAATCCCCCGCCGGGCGCGCTGGGCCGAGCGAACCCTGCGTCGGCTGGCGCGCGATCCCCATGCGCTCCTCGCGATCGGCATCGTGTTGACGGCCCTGACGATTGCCGTCGTCGGCGACCACGACAACATCGACCGCGTCGTCGCGATCAGCGTCGAGTTCCTGGCGGCGCAGGTGATCGTGGCGGTCGCAGCACCCCACCTCCGGCCCACTGCCCTCCAGCGACGCCTGATGGACAGCGCGCGCTTCCTGCTGGCGATCCTGTACGTGACGGTCGTGACCGGGTTGCTTCGGTCAGGCGACTTCCGGCCGGCCGCCGCGCTGTTCATCCCGGTCGTGGCCCTGGCCGCGGCCCAGGGCAGCCGGCCAGCGTTCCTCGTCGGTTTCGCGGCTGTCTCCCTCTATTTCCTGCCGGTCCTGTCGGCCACGCCGGACACGTTTGGACTGGACCTGCAACGCGCAGTCGCCCTCGGCGGCACGGCGATCCTCCTCTCGGTCGGCACGAGGCGCTCGATCTCGGTCCTGACGGTGACCGTCCGACGGCTGGGGACGTCGCTGGCCCGGGATCGCCGACGGTCGCGCCAGGTCGCGGCCGTCGAGAGCGTCGGCCGGCTCCTCGCGGCCAACGGGCCGGATTCGGCGGTCCTGGAGCGGATCGTCGACCTGCTGCGTCGCGATCTGGGCTACGACTTCGTGTCGGTCTACCTCGGGAGCGATACGCGGATGCGGCTGGCGGCACAACGGGGCTATGACACGGTGATCGACGAATTCGACGGCTCCAGCGGCGTTCTCGGCCGGGTGATGCGAACGAAGCAGCTCGCGTTCGTCCCGGACGTGACGGCCGACATCGACTACCGCAGCGCCGCCCCCACCGTCCAGTCCGAGATCAGTGCGCCGATGCTCGTCGATGGCGAGCTCGTCGGGGTGGTCAACGTCGAGGCTCGGAACACGGCCAATCTCGATAACGGCGACGTGGAGACGATGGCGCTCGTCGCCGACCGGCTCGCGTCCGCCCTTGCCCTGGCGCGAGAGCGCGAGCGGCTCGCCGGCCGCGCCGAGCTCTTCCGCCGGCTGACCTCCTTCGCGGCTGCGGTGAACGCCACGCTCGACGGCAGCCGGCTCAACCAATCGATCGTGGACGAGGTGAAGTCGATCATCGAGGCCGATGTCGTGGTCCTGACCATCCTGGACCGTGCGACGTCGACCTACCACATCCGGGCTTTGGCCCCCGCGAATCAGGCATACGTCGGGGTGCCGATCGATCCGGGCGAAGGCCTCGCCGGTCGGGCGATCCGCGATCGGACCATGGTCGTCGACGCTCGGTTCGACGTCAGCAGGAGTTCCACCGTCCTGCCGGGGGCCGAGGCACCCGACCGACTCGCCGGCGCCGCGGTCCCCCTCATCCGCGACGATGTCGTCGTCGGTGCGCTCACGTTCCTGCGCGAGAACCTCGATCGCCCCTTCGCGCCGGACGAGATGGAGGCACTGCCGATCGTCGCCGGGCTGGTCGCCCTCGCGATCACGAACACGTTCCTGCACGCGGAGGTGACCGAGCTGTCGGTCCGCGACGCGCTGACGGGCCTGTTCAATCGGCGCCACCTCGACGCGGCGCTCGCCCGGATGGAAGCGAGCCGGTTGCGGCGTCCGACCGCCGATCGGGATCGCGCCGCCGCGATCCTGTTCGACCTCGACCACTTCGGGAACATCAACAAGAAGCACGGCCACCAGACCGGCGACGCGGTCCTGCGCGCGTTCGCCGACGTCCTCCGGTCGCGGTTCCGTGGCAGCGACCTCGTCGCCCGCTTCGGCGGCGAGGAGTTCCTCGCGGTCCTGGACGGAGCCTCGGCCGATCAGGCAACGGCCGTCGCGGAGGAGATCCGCCGGTCGTTCGCCGCGGTTCGCGTCCCCGGCCTGGACGGGGCTCTCGTGTCGACGACAGTCTCTGCCGGGTGCTCGGCGATGGGCGCCGACGACGATCGATTTGCCGACATCGTCGCTCGCGCCGATGTCGGCCTCGTGATGGCGAAACGGGCCGGCCGCAACCGGATCATCGCGGCCTGATGCGCGGTCCCGCGGGAGCGGCCGGACGGCTCTCCGAGCCCGGAATCTCGCGTGGTATGCTCCGCGACCCGTCACCGACAGGAGCCATCGACCGAGGATGACCGACAGCCGGGCCTCGACCGCGATCCAGCTCCCGCTGCCCCTCGAACGAGAGGGAGGCGCGCCTCCGGTCCTCCCGGAGATCGGCATCCCCCCCGAGTGGAAGGATCAGGCGCGTCTGTGGGGTCACGCCCTGCACCCGATGTGCTCGTACCTTGCGAGCTTCCCGGCGGCTCTTGCCCACGGCTTCATCGGCCGGTACAGCCGGCGCGGCGACGTCGTCCTCGACCCGTTCAGCGGCCGCGGGACGACGCCCCTCCAGGCCTGCGCGGAGGGGCGGATCGGCGTCGGCAACGACCTGAACCCGTTCGCTCAGCTGCTGACCGCGGCGAAGGTCGAGCCGGCATCACGGGCCGAGACCTCCACGCGCGTCGCCACCCTCCGCCTCGGCTGGGCGGCCGGTGCAGCCGATTGGATCGCGCTCGCGGAGGCGGCGACGGCTCCGGACGGCGGCGGGACGCTCGTTCCGGAAGCCGGGAGCGGCCCGACGGGCTCTCCGACCGAGACCCTCCCCGCCGAGGTCGCGGTCGCATTCCATCCACGGACGCTCGGCCAGCTGCTGTACGTTCGGGCCACGCTCCGCCTGAACGACCGGACGGACCGCTTCGTGGCCGCTGCCCTGACCGGGATCCTCCATGGCAAGAGCGCGTCATACCTGTCCCCCCTCATGCCCAACACCTTCAGCATGGCCCCGCGCTACGTCCGCGAGTTCGCGGCCCGGACGGAGTTCTCGGCCCCGGAGCGCGACGTCTTCGTGGGCCTCGAGCGCAAGCTCGCCCGGCTGCAGCGGGAGCCGCTGCCGACCACGGCCGGGATCGCCCTCCTCGGAGACGCGCGCGACGTCGCCGAGCGGGCCCGGACGGCCCTGCGCGAGCGGGGCCTGCCGGACCGGGCCCGCCTGGTCGTGACCTCGCCGCCCTACCTCCGGGTCGTCAAGTACGGCTACTACAACTGGCTCCGAACGTGGCTCCTCGGCTACGACGCGCGGGCCATCGACGCGACGCTCGACGACGCCCACCACCGCGAGCCCTACCTCGCCTTCCTCGCCGACGTCCTCGCCGACCTGCGCTCGGTCCTCGCCGACGATGCTGTGGTCGTGCTCGTGATCGGCGACGTCGAGACCGATCGCGGGCGACCGATCCGGGGCGCAGGCGGCCTGGGGCTTGCCGAGCGCGTGTGGGAAGCGGCGGCCGAGCCGACAGGCTACCGACTCGCGGGCGTCGCTCGGGACGAGGTCGCGGCGAACCGCAAGATGACTAAGCTGTGGGGCGCCGAGGCCGGCCGGGCGACGAAGACCGATCGGATCCTCGTCCTGGGCGCGACCGAGAGCGGCCGCCGGCGGGCCTTGTCCGCCGCCGCCACGCCGATCGATTGGGACTGGCCGCCACGGGGCCTGCGAGCCATCTGAGTCTCCCGGCATGCGCGGCGCAGTCGTCCCCACGATTCACGTGATGCTCGCGGCGACGGTCGCCACGATCGCGATCATCGGGCTGTTCGGGACCGGGGCGCGGTCGGACGATCCCGGCGTTCGAGTCGTCGGCGGGTTCGGCTGGGCGTTCTTCATCGTCCTGCCGCTGTCCGGGATCGTCGCGCTCGGGACGTTCGACTGGCAGATCGGGCGAGGACCGAGCATCCTCCGCGTCGCGGACGTCGCGGTATTCGTGCTGGCGATGCTGGAGCTGTCGCTGGGGACCATCGGCCTGGCCCGCTGGCTCGCCGGGGCGATGGCCCTGCTCGCGGCGGGCGGCCTGGCCGCCAGCCTCCTGGTCGTGCCGCCGCGTCGGGCGGGGTTCCGCCACTGAGTCGTCGAGGTCGCGGTTCCGGCGAGGGGCCTCGCTAGAATGCCGCCATGAAGCTGATGTACCACCCGTCGGACCTGGCGGCGATGGACCCGCTCGTCCTGATGAAGAACCTCGACCACGTCCGGATGACGAGCCGGCGGCTGTCGTACATCCTCCAGCAGCAGGTCCACCTCTACACCCCGGAGGCGAACCAGATCCGCGAGCAGATCGACACCTACGTCGAGGCCGAGCGCCAGATCGAGGGCGAGATGGCGCGCCGCCGCATCCGAGCGTAACGCCGCCCGCCGACCGAATCGAAGAGCCCCTCACCCTGACCAGTGAGGGGCTCTTCGGCGTCGATAGCGACGCGACAATCTCGTGCCTCGTTCAGGCTCCGGCAGCCACCGCGATCCTGATCGATCCATGTTCCGGGGCCCGCTCGGCCGGCTCCGGATTCGTCCTCGCCTCGGGCGTCGAGGTCCGTGCGGGCGGCGTCGATCGGTCGCCCGAATCCACCTGCGGTTGGCTCGTCGGCGCCTCGTCCGATCGGCGCGCCGGCGCGCTCAGGACCACGGACGGCTTGACGGCCTCGGCCGCCCTCCGCCTCCGCTCCTGGTCCTCGGCGACGACCCGTCCGACGAGATTCGCGAGGGCCGGCATCTGGAAGAGGCCGAACCCAATCCCGATCGCGGCGAGCTCCTCCGGTCCGTACCCCTGGTACAGGCCACGGCCCGCGACCGCGCACATCTCGTCGTACAGCTCGGGCCAGCCGACGTGCTTCCGACGGTGGCAGAACCGGACGAACTCCAGCGCCTCGCCATTGGGATTCGGCGCCGCGGCGACGTCTCCTACGTCACCGTTCGTGTGGTCCATCGATGGCCGACCCTCCAGTCGATCCCGTCTCGGGGCAACACGAAGCCATCCACCCTTCGGTCGGCGGGATCAGCCGACCGCGGGTGGCCCCGTGGAGATCACACCGGCCGTGGGTTCTGTCCCTCCCGGCGAACTCTCGCCGGCCGGTGGACGGATGGTAGGACCGTCGGGCCGGGCGATGAAGGGGGTTTTTCCACGAACTCGTCCACGAACTTGTCCACACGAACGGACGTTCGCGACCGATTTACGTCAAACGGCGGTTGCATCCCGGGCGGCCCTGCGGGTCAACCCCAGACCCGGGCTCTCCGAGAGCCGCCAGCGGCAATCCCCGCCCAGCTCGAGGCCGTCGAACGGGTCGTCGGCGAGGAGCAGGTTGCCGTCGAGGTCGACCCATTCCGCGAGCGAGGCGACCGCCGCCGAAGCGGCGATCCCGACCGAGGTCTCCTCCATGCACCCGAGGAACGTCCGGAAGCCGAGCTTCCGCGCCTCCTCGAGCATCGCCCGGGCCGGCCCGATCCCGCCGCACTTCGCGAGCTTGACGTTGACGCCGGCGACGACCCCGACGAGACCGCGCAGGTCACGCATCGCGACGGCGCTCTCGTCGGCGACGATCGGCAGGGCCGACCGCTCCTGGAGCCAGGCGAGCTGGTCCAGGCGGTCGGCCGGGAACGGTTGCTCGATCACCTCGACGCCGAGCCGCTCCAGGGCAGGCAGGAGCCTGGCCGCATCGTCCGGCTGCCAACCGGTATTCGCATCGACCCGGATCGGACCGTCGTAGACGGCCCGGACCGCCTCGAGGGTCGCGACGTCCTCGGGCCCGCCGACCTTGATCTTCAGGGCCGGGAACGTCGCGGCTCGCTGGGCGCGTTCGGCGACGACGGCCGGGGCGTCGAGGCCGAGGCTGAAGTCGGTCGGGGGGATCGGGCCGGTCAGCCCGAGCAGGCTGGTCATCGGCTGGCCGAGGGCCTTCCCGACCAGGTCGTGGAGGGCGATGTCGATGGCGCATTTGGCCGCGCCGTGATGGGCGATCGCCCGATCCATGGCGGCGCCGGCGACGACGAGACCTTCGAGCGTCGGCGCGGGCTCACCGATCGCCTCCAGCAGCATCGGCATGACCGCCGCCATCGTCTCGACGGTCTCGCCGTAGAACCGCTCCGGGTACCCCTCGCCAACGCCGGCGACGCGCGGGAACCGGTCATCGCGGAGCTCGACGATCACCGTGGTCGCGACGTGGCCGGCGTCGTGGTTCGAGCGGGCGATCCGGAACGGTTCGCGCAGCCGCAGCCGCATGACCTCGCTCTCCAGGTGGAGCGCCACGATTACTTACTGCTCGAGGCGGGTGAGACGGCCGTCGACGCAGCGGCATCGATCCACGGCAGGCCATCGACGGCCCGCTGGATGTTCGCCCACAGCGGCGTCGGCCCGAACCGGACGGGATCGTCGGTCGGGAGGCCGGTCTCGGCCGCGACTCGCACGATCTCGGCGCGGGCCGCCGCCTCGCCGTCGATCGCCGACGTGTTCAGGGCGACCGCCACGACCTTCGACGGGGCGACGAGGCCGGCGACGCGCTCATGCAGCTCGATGAAGGAGCGCAGCTCGGCGATCGGGAAGGACGCCTCGGGCAGGTGGTCGAAGTCGTGCTCGACCTGACCGGCGCGGTGGACGAGCACCATCGCCTGCGGAGTCGCGCCATGGATCAGGGCCAGCGTGACCGACGAGTAGGCCGGGTGGTCCAACGACCCCTGGCCCTCGACGATCACCCAGTCGCCACGCGCCTCACCCTCCTCGACCATCCACTCGACCGTGCCCTGGGCGAAGTCGCTGATGACGCGATCGACCGCGACGCCCCAGCCGTCGATCATCATCCCGGTCTGGCCGGTCGGTACGAACGACGCCGAGAGTCCCGCGGCCGCGGCGGCGGCCCGAAGCTCCAGCGCCACCGACATCTTGCCGATCGCGCAGTCGGTCCCGACCGTCAGGATCACCCGCTTCCCCGGTAGGTGACGGCGGCCGACCGCGGTCTCCATCCGATCCGGCGGCCGGCGGTAGTCGACGATCTGCGTGCCGGTGGCGGTCGCCGCCGAGGCGAGCTCCGGATCGTCGCCGAGGAAGGTGTGCAACCCGGAGTGGACGTCCAGCCCCGCCCGGATGGCCTCGAGGATCACCGCCCGCCAGCTCGCCGGGAGCCGGCCTCCAGTCGGCGCGATGCCGATCAGGAGGGTGTCGGGCCGCGGCGTCATCGCCAGCGCCTCGTCGAGCGTCGCGACGATCGGGATGTCGCGGCCCGGCAGGATCGACGAGACGTTGCCGCCGGCCTGGGTCGAGTCGATGACGGCGACGACCTCGTCGGGTCCGTAGCGGATCACACCGACGGCGGTCTTGCCGTGGTGGAAGCCGAAGTTGCCCTCGGCCAGGATCACCAGGCGCCGACGCGTGGCTCGCGAACCCATCTCGATCACACCGCCGAGTCTACGTTCCGCACCAGTTGCCATCCCGGACACGACGAGGCCCGATCCGCTGCGGATCGGGCCGTTGGCGGCGGGGGTGTGGTACCGCATACCGGATTCGAACCGGTGATCTCCGCCTTGAGAGGGCGGTGTCCTGGGCCTCTAGACGAATGCGGCGCCGCGGGTCGCGCCGAGGGGCGACCGGACCGGGATGATACCAATCGAACCGGGATCGCCGCCAGCCGGCGACCGCTCAGAGGCGGTTGGCCTCGAGGAACCCGCGGATCGCGTCGGCGACCTGCTGATGGCTCTGCTCGCCGACGACCAGGCCGTAGTGGGAGTGCGCCCCGAACGGCTCGTAGTCCGCCCCCAGCCACTCGGCGACCCGCTCCGCATCGATCTCCGGGACCATCCGGTCGAGCCCGCCGCCGATCACGAGGCGAGGGATCTCGGCGAACGGGCGCGGGTCGACCGGCACGCCCGTCAGCACCGTTCGAAGGGCGCGACCGCTTTCGTGCGGCTTCTGGCCGAGCAGGTGCTGGATCCGCAGGACGTCGGCGATCGTCAAGTCGCGATGGTCCCGCTGGAGCTTCTCCGGAAGGGTCGTCCAGCCGATCCGGCCGCGGCCGTAGACGTCCGGCACCTCCCGCAGCTCATGGGGCTGGACGGGGTCCCGGAGCGCCGCCGGGAGCTCGGGCGAGAGGAGGACGAGCCCGCCGATCGGCGCCTGCTCGGCGGCCTTGAGGATCAGCAGGGCGCCCATCCCATGGCCGATCGCCACGGTCGTCGGTCCGAGGCGGTGGAGGGCCGCGACGACGTCGTCGACGTAGGTGTCGAAGGTCAGCTCCGTCGGGTCGGCCGTCCGCGACCAGTGGTGGTTCTGGAGGTTGAGCGCGTGTCCCTCCCAGCCGCGCGAGGCGAAGTAGCCGAGGAACCGCTCCCAGACCCACGATCCCGCCAGCTCCCCGTGGACGAACAGCAGCGGCTTCCGCCGCGACCGTCGCTCGGGCAGCCACGATTCGATGTAGAGCCCGCGATCGTGGAGCTCGATCTCGTCCTTGCGGACCGGCCGGCCGTTCGCGGCCGGGACCTGGGCCCGGGCCAGGATCTGGTCGGGTGTCGACTCGGTCACGACGACCTCACCATTCGTGGGGATTGATCACGAGACCCGTCAGGGCCTTCGGATAGAAGTAGGTCGACTTCTGAGGCATCACGTCGCCTTCCCGGGCGACCGCGACGATCGACGCGACCGGCGTCGGCTCGAGGAGGAACGCGGCGTCGGTGTCGTCGGTGGCGGTGTCCACGGCAGCCAGCGCGGCATCGACGGACTTCGTGAACGAGACCCGGCCGCCGGCCGCGAGCGCTTCCGCGTCGATCCCGGCGAGGTGCTCGAGGGCGACGCCGAGGAGGACGACGTCGAGGTGCCGGACGGCGTCGCCACCCGGCGGGAGAAGCGGCTCGAAGCTCGCCCGGCGCGCCGTGAGGATCGCTCCCCCGCCGCGTGTCCACAGGCCCATCCGGCCGGCGCCCCCCGCTTTGCCGGCCGACGCAGCAAACGCGCTCCGGAGCTCGTCGCGAGTCGCCCCCCGGACCGAGAAGAGCTCACCGAGCCGCTCCCGGAGGCTCGCGACACCCGCGTCGCCGAGGCCGCGCACGACGCGGTGGGTAGGGAGAACGGTCAGCGGCTCCGCCGTTGTCTCGAGGAAGAGCATCAGCAGGTAGTCGAAGGCGGGGTCCTCTTCGCACGAGCGGCTCATCCGCCGCTCGTCGCGATAGCGCAGCGCGGTCTCGTAGCGGTGATGGCCGTCGGCGATCGTGACCGGCTGGGCCGACGCGACCTCGATCAACTCGGCGACGGACCCCACGGCCGGCCCGTCCGCGTCGACCACCCACAGCCGGTGCCGGACCCCGTCTGCATCCCGGATGTCGACGGCGGCGGGTCCCGCGGCGAGCTTCGCGAGGATCGCCGCCGCCCTGCCGCTGGGATCCTCGTAGATACCGATGACCGGGCTCGTGTTCACGCCGGTCGCCCGGAGCAGGCGGTAGCGGTCCTCGCGCGCCGCCTCGAGCGTCCGCTCGTGCGGCAGGACGCCCGACCCACGTTCGAGAGGCTCCAGCCGGAGGCGGGCGAAGAACCCGTGCTGGGTGCGCTCCACTGACGTGCCCGGGACGCGGTAGGTCTGTTCCTGGACGTAGATCGACGGCCTCGGCTCCTTGTGGAACGTGCCGTCCGACCGCCACGCGGCGAGCGTCCGGGCGGCGCGGCGGTAGCGCTCGTCGTCCCCGTCGCCAGGCTCGTCGTCGGGCGCGTCGAGGCGGACGACGTTGCGCTCGTGACGAGCTCGAAGCTGGGCTCGATCCGTCTTCGACAGCACGTCGTAGGGCGGGGCCACGACCGCGCCGAGGTCTCCGACGGTCTCAGGCGCGTACCGGAGGGCGCGGAACGGACGGATGAGCGGCACGGGCTCCTCGGGGCGGGTTGGGCGGCCGCGGCGCGCCTGAAGTACGGGGCGGTCGGCTCGGATCGGCATCGTACGATAGCCCGGCTCGATTCGCCGTCGGGCCGTTCCCAGGAACGACGCAACTTTTGATCGGGGCGGGACGTCGATGCTGGGACCGCAACCGCCCGTCGCACCCGGAGTGCTCGTGTCTCCTCGCGCGCCTCGCCGGATCCGTCGCCCGCTCGCCGCCATCGTCGTCGCGTGGCTCGCCGTCACCGGGCTGATCGGAGCCTCGGCCGGGCCGGTTGCAGCGGTCGATCCCCCGTCGATGACCGCCCGGGTCCTGCTGCAGGGCCACGCCCGCCTGGGATCGTGGATCGCCATCCAGGTCCATCTCCACAACGACGGGCCGTCGGTGAGCGGCGAGCTCCGGCTCCAGGGCGGAACCCAGGGCGGCACGCGGTACGCGACGCTCGTCCAGCTCGACAGCCCGTCCGACAAGGACTGGATCCTCTACGCCCAGCCGCCTTCGTTCGGCCAGCAGCTGGAGGTCGTGCTGGCCAGCGGGAGCAACGTCATCGCGAGGCAGAAGGTCGCCGTCACGATCCATGACCCGGGACAGCTGATCGTCGGAGTCGTCGCCGACACGACCGCTCCGATCGTCGGGACTCTGAGCCTGCCCTCCATCCAGAACCAGCAGCCCGCCGTCGTGGTTCCGCTCGCGGTGGCCGATCTGCCGACGCGGATCGAGGCCTGGTCGGCGCTCGACCGGCTGGTCTGGCAGGACATCGACTCGTCGAGCCTGAGCAGCCAGCAGCTGGCGGCGCTTCGCGGCTGGCTCGCTCTGGGCGGGCGGCTGATCGTCGTCGGCGGGACGGCCGGAATCGGGACCCTCGGCGGCTTCCCTGACGACATCCTTCCCTACCGGCCGACCGCGACCGTCGACGTCGCGCCGGAATCCCTCCGGTCGCTGCTCGGCACGCTGCCGAAGGAAGCCACGGACGTCCCGGCGATGGCCGGCGACCTCGCCCGCGGCCGCGCCCTGGCGACGTCGGGTGACCGGGTCGTCGCCGCGCAGGTCTCCTATGGCAGCGGCTCGGTCACGATCCTCGGCATCGATCCGACCGTGGGCTGGATCGCCGAGTCCAACGCCAGCAAGTCGCTCTGGCCCGCGCTGATCCCGCCCCGCTCCGAAGGGACGGTCTCGATGGCCGACGACACCCAGATCGTCAGCGCCGTCAGCAACCTCCCGTCCCTGTCGTTGCCCCCGCTCGGGGGGCTGCTGCTGTTGTTGTTCGGCTACGTGGCCCTGATCGGGCCGCTGAACTACCTGATCCTGCGGCGGATCGACCGGCGTGAATGGGCCTGGGTGACGATGCCGATCCTGATCGCGGCATTCGCCGTCGGGTCGTACGCCTTCGGGTCGGCCCTGCGCGGCAGCAGCATCATCGTCAACGAGGTCGGGATCGTCCGTGGGGCGCCGGACGCGACCGAAGGGACTGCGCAGGTCTACCTCGGCGTGTTCTCGCCGGCCCGCGGGACCTACCAGGTGGCGGTCCCGGGTGGCGCCCTCCTGTCGTCACCGATCTCGGGCGACATCTTCGGCGGCCAGGGGTCGAGCCTCGACGTGTTGCAGGGCGACCCATCCCGGGTCCGCGATCTCGCCGTCGGGTTCGGCTCCCTGCGGACGATCCGGGCCGAGTCAGAGGTCGTCGTGCCGAAGGTCCACGCCGAGCTCGCCCTCGTCGACGGGACGCTGACCGGGATGATCCGCAACGACGCAACGACGATCCTCGAGAAACCGGCAATCGTCCTGGGAACCAACGTCAAGGTCTTCAAGGACCTCGCGCCCGGCGAAGGGGTCCCGGTCTCGCTCCCGGTCGGCACGAGCGGGTTCGGACAGTCCCTGTCCGACCGGATCTTCGGCCAGGTCTTCTTCGACGGGTCGGTCTCGACGAGCGAGGCCACCCGCCGCGACCAGACCCGGCACATGATCATCGACCAGCTCACGAGCGACCCGCAGTTCGGCAACTTCGGCCGGCTGCAGGCCGACGGCCCCGTCCTCCTCGGCTGGGGCCGCGACGCGATCCTCGATGTCGCCGTCGAAGGCCAGGCGGCCAAGCGTGTCAGCAACGTCCTCTACTACGTCCCGCTGTCGATGGGGATCAGCGGCAAGGTCTCCTTCCAGGGCGATCTCCTCAACAGCACGATGGTCGAGACCGACGCCGGCTTCTTCAGCAAGGAGCCATCCGTGTTCAATTTCGGTCGCGGGTCGGCGACCGTCTCCTATCGCCCGATCCCGTTCGAGGGCCAGCTCACCGTGAGTCACGTCCGGTTCGGGTTCGGCTTCGGGCCGGAGGCCGGGCCGATCGCGGGCGGCGTGGCGGTCGCGCCCGTTCCCGACGTGTGCATGAACGTCAAGCAGGGCGACAAGCTCCCAGCCATCTGTCCGCTGCCGCTGCCGCCGGACCAGTTCGACGGGATGCCCGACGTCGAGGTGTTCGATCGGACCGGGGCGGGCACGTGGCATCGTCTGGCACATCCGACCCAGGGCCAGACCTACGATCTCGCCGATGCGGCACGCTACGTCGATCCGGCGACCGGCACCCTCCTCGTCCGCTACGTCAACGACTCGCAGGATCAGGTCTCGTTCGCCGTCGCCGTGTCGATCGAGGGCGTCGTGAAATGACCGACATCGTGGTCACTCGCGGTCTGGTCAAGCGCTATCCGGGCACGGTCGCGGTCGCCGGGCTGGATCTCGCGGTGGGCGACGGCGAGATCTTCGGGCTCGTCGGCCCGAACGGCGCAGGGAAGACGACCACGCTCCGAATCCTCGCCACGCTCTTACGGGCAACGTCCGGCCACGCGGAAGTCGCCGGCATCGACGTCCGTCGCAACCCCGATGCGGCACGTCGAGTCCTCGGCTTCATGCCCGACGTGTTCGGGGTCTACGACGACATGAAGGTCTGGGAGTACCTCGACTTCTTTGCCCGGTGCTACGGGATCCCAGGCGCCAGGCGACGCCGGATGATCAGCGACCTGCTCGACCTGGTCGATCTCGGCGACAAGCGCGATTCCTATGTCCAGAGCCTGTCACGCGGCATGCAGCAGCGTCTCTGCCTCGCCCACACCCTGGTCCACGACCCGCAGGTCCTCCTCCTCGACGAACCCGCATCCGGTCTCGACCCCCGGGCCCGAGTTGAGCTCCGCGAGCTCCTCCGCGAGCTGCGCTCGCTCGGCAAGACGATCGTGATCAGCAGCCACATCCTTCCCGAGCTGGAGGAGCTGTGCACGGCGGTCGCGATCGTCGACCACGGCCAGGTCCTCGCCCACGGCAAGGTCGGCGAGATCGAGCGACGGCTCCGCTACGGCGCGGTGATCCGGGTCGGCGTCATCGGTGATGAGGTCGCGATCGCCACCGCGCGCGATCACTTCGCGGCGGATCCTCGCGTCGCGTCAGCGGCGGTCACGACCGGCGGGCAGATCGAGCTCGGGTTCCGCGGCGACGACGAGAACGCGGCCCAGCTGCTCTCAACGGCAATCGCGGCGGGCATCCGAGTCACATCGTTCTCCCGCGCCGCCAGCGACCTCGAGGAGCTGTTCCTCCAGGTGACGGCCGGCGGGTTGGCCGAGGAGCAGGTGGCCTGATGGCGGACGACGCGCTTCTCGAGGCTCCCGCTCCCGCCGTCGCCGAGCCGGCCACGATCGAGGAGCTCCCGGACGGCAACCTCGCCCGGACGGACGCCGTCATCCAGCGAGAACCCGGCCCCGGCATCCGACTCAGCCGTCCACACCCAGTCCGTGCCCTGCGGTCCGGGATCGGCGGCATCACCGCGGTCGGCGTCAAGGAGCTCCGCGGCCGCGTCCGTGGCCGGCGGGCGTTCGTCGTCCTGACGTTCTACCTGCTCTTCCTTGGCCTGTTCGCCTGGGCATGGGAGCTGGTCGCCGAGCGAGCCTATGTCCAGAACGCGTCGCTCCAGGGAGGGTCCGCGGCCTTCGCGTCGGCGCTCGTCGGCCAGGAGGTGTTCGGCGCCCTGGTCCTCGTCGAGACGCTCCTCGTCGTCTTCCTCGCCCCCGCGTTCACGTCCGGTGCGATCAGCCTGGAGCGCGAGAAGCAGACCCTCGACATGCTCGCCGCGACGCCGATCTCGTCGCTTGCGATCGTGGTCGGCAAGCTGTTCAGCGCGCTCGCCTACGTGTTCCTGCTCATCGCCGCGTCGATCCCGCTGACGGCGATCGTTTTCGTCTTCGGCGGCGTCGGGCCGGACGACGTCCTTCGGGCGTACGCGGTCCTGATCGTGACGGCGCTCGGCCTCGGCTCGCTGGGCCTCTTCATCTCGGCGGTCATGCAACGAACCCAGGGCGCGACCGTCGTCACGTTCTTCACCGTGCTGTTCCTCACGCTCGGCACGATGTTCGGGGTCTTGTTCTGGAACACGATGTCCGGCGTGAACAGCTCCACGGGCTTCCTGACCGGCTCGTCGGGTGTCGGACCGATCAAGGGCCGCGCGCCCGAGGCCTTCCTCTGGCTCAACCCGTTCGCCGCGCAGTACGACGTGATCTGCGGCGCGTCCGATGGCTATGGCGGATGGTGCACGCGCCTGAACACGATCACGAACGGCGCGATCTCGGTCACCGGGACCGGCGTCGGCAACGGCATCTTCCCGACGCCAACTCCCGCGCCGATCGGCTTCGGCACCGACACCTCAGGCGCTGGCGCCGGCGGCGCGGCCCTCCCGAGCGACCTCAAGGTCGGCGCGATCGAGCCGCAGCCATTCGGGATCCGTCGGGACACGTTCTGGCCACGCAGCCTGCGGGCCTGGGCGATCCTCTCGGCGGTGTTCATCCTGGCGTCGATCCAGCTGGTCTCGCCGACCCGCCGCTGGCGCTGGCTCCATCGACCGGTGAGGCGGACGACGTGATCCGGCTGGTCCCGTTCGGCCGGAAAGGCTTCTCGCGCCGGGGGCCGGTCACGGAGCCGGTCATCCCGCCCGATCCCAGGCTGACGGTCGAGGGAGCCCTGGATCCCCGTTTGGAGTCGATCCGATCCGGACTGCTCGGACATTGTCGCAGGCTGTGGCTGCGGCGCATCGTCCGCCGCGCCTGGCTTGTGGGAGCCGGCACCGTCGTCGCCGAAGCCGTCCTCCTGGTCCTCGCCCGGCTCTGGCCGATCGAGGCCCTGCCATCCGTGGTCATCGCGGTCGCCGTCGCCGGCACTGCCGCGTTCCTGTTTGCCGCAGTCCGCTGCCGGCCGAGCATCGGCGAGACCGCACTGGCCGTGGATGGTGAAGGCCGCCTTGGCGATCGGGTCTCCAGCGCGCTGTCGCTCGCGGCGGCGTTCCCGACCGTGGCCGGGCCCGCGACGATCGACCCTGACGCTGCGGTCGACGGCGACGCTGCAGCCACCACCGACGCCGACGACGCGGAGCAGTTCATCCGGCGCCAGCGGGCCGACGCCGCGCGATGGCTGTCGCTCGTCCCGACGGCGCTGTTCCGCCCTCGCCTGGCCGGGCGGCCGGCCGCGGTCGCTCTCGCGGCTTCGCTCCTGATCTTTCCGCTGACGATCCTCCCGAACGTGCAGGACCAGGCCATCGCGGCGGCCCGGGCGAACCGTGACGAGGCCCAGAAGCAGGCGACGAAGGTCGACGAGATCGCGAAGGAGCTCGAGTCGAAAGGCGCCAAGCAGGACGACCCACGGACCCGGCTGGCGGCCGACCTCCGCCTCCTCGCCGCACAGCTGCGGTCCCATCCCGAGGACCTGAAGCTGAACCTCGCCCGGCTGGGCTCGGTCGAGGCGTCACTCCATTCGCAGCTCGATCCGGGCAACGAACAGCGCGCCTCGGCGCTCACCTCGCTGAACCGATCGCTGTCGCGGACCGCCTCAGGCAGCGCGAGTGCGAACAAGGACGGCGATCCGAAGGTCACCGCGGACGACCTGCAGAAGCTCGGCGAGAAGCTCGATTCGATGACCGAGGAACAGCGCCGCGACATGGCCGCTGGCCTCTCCGGGCTCCAGTCGGCCGCGACGCAGGCCGGCGGAGCGGCGAGCCAGGCGCTGCGCGACGCCGCCCAGTCGATCGCCCAGGGGCAGACCGCGGCCGCCCAGGACGCGCTGCGGCGACTGGGCGACGCGCTGCAGGATGCCGGGAACCAGGTCCAGACGAACCGCGACCTCGCGAAGGCCGCCTCGCAGCTCCAGGAGACGCGGCGAGCGCTCGCCCAGGCCGGCCAGGGGGGCCAGGCGCAGCAGGGCCAGGGCCAGGGCCAGAGCCAGGGGCAAGGTCAGGGTCAAGGGGCCAGCCCTGGGCCAGGCGCCGGCGGTCAGCCAGGGCAGGGCCAGGATCAGGGGCAAGGCAGCCCGGCACCCGGCCAGAGCGGTCAGGCCGGCCAGGGCCAGGGCCAAGGGCAAGGCCAGGGCCAGGGGCAAGGGCAAGGCCAGGGCCAGGGGCAAGGCCAGGGCCAGGGGCAAGGCCAGGGCCAGGGGCAAGGCCAGGGCCAGGGTCAAGGTCAAGGTCAAGGCCAAGGGCAAAGCCAAGGTCAAGGTCAGGGCCAGGGCCAAGGGCAGAACCAGGGCGGTCAGATCGGTGGCGGAGGCTCGAGCGCCCGCTCTCTGGGCCAGGCCATGGGCGGCAACCGGATCCCGGGCGCGCCGACCGGCGCCAATCGAGCCGCGACGCTCGGGCCGGACCTGTCGAGCATCGCCGACTTCAGCCGGCTCGGGAAGCCGGGCGATCCCTCCTACGTGGCGGGCACCGGCGGCGACGGCCAGACGCAACAGGGCAACCAGACCGGCCAGGGGCAGAACAACGGCGCGCTGACGCCCTACCAGCAGGTCTACAGCGACTTCTACAGCTACGCCCTGACCAGCCTCGATCGCAACTACGTGCCGCTCTCGGTCAAGGACTACGTTCGCGACTACTTCAGCTCCCTCGACCCGACCCAGTGACCGTCGCCTCGGCCGGGGGGCCGGAGACCCGGAGGACCCGATGAACACCACCACGACTCCGTCGGACGCCCGGACGGGCTCGGGTCATCTCGCCCCGGAGGCCTTCGCCGAACGGGCGCAGGCGATCGAGGAGGAGGTCGGTCGGGTCATCGTCGGCCAGCGCGAGCTCGTCCGGCAGACGCTGACGGGACTCCTGGCGAACAGCCACGTCCTGCTCGAGGGCGTGCCGGGCCTCGGCAAGACGATGCTCGTCCGGACCATCGCGGACGTCATCGACTGCTCGTTCAACCGGATCCAGTTCACGCCCGACCTGATGCCGGCCGACATCACCGGCACGAACATCCTCATCGAGGAGGGCGGCAGCCGGGTCTTCCGGTTCCAGCAGGGCCCGATCTTCGCCAACCTCGTCCTCGCCGACGAGATCAACCGGGCGACGCCGAAGACGCAGTCGAGCCTGCTCGAAGCGATGCAGGAGCACCAGGTCTCCGTCGCTCGCCAGCGCTTCCCGCTCGACCCGCCGTTCTTCGTCCTCGCGACCCAGAACCCACTGGAGATGGAGGGGACGTATCCCCTCCCGGAGGCTCAGCTCGACCGGTTCCTGTTCAAGGTCCTGGTCCCGTTCCCGTCCGAGGACGACCTCGCCACGATCATGGATCGGACGACCGGGGCCGACTCGCCCCGGGCCGCCAAGGTGACCACGGCCGCCGAGATCCTGGAGATGCAGCGTCTCGCCCGGGCGGTCCCGATCGCGCCGCACGTGACGGCCTACGCGGTCAGTGTCCTGTCGGCGTCCCATCCCGATCAGCCCCGGGCGCCGCAGCTCGTCCGCGACTACGTTCGCTACGGCGCGTCGCCGCGTGGCGCCCAGGCGCTCGTCACGGCCGGCAAGATCTTCGCCCTGCTCGACGGTCGATTCAACGTCTCCGTCGACGACATCCGGGCCGCAGCCCTGCCCTCGCTGCGCCACCGGATCATCCTCAACTTCGAGGGCGAGGCCGAGGGGATCACGACCGAGGCGGCGGTCCGGACGATCCTCGACTCGGTCACCCCGCCCGCGGTCGAATAGGCGCCGTACGGGCGCCTCGTCTATGGCGATGATCGAGGACGGCCCTGGTCGCCCGACGGAGTCCGTCGGTCGGCCGGGTCGCCCGGCGTTCCTGCCGTCGGAGCTCGATCCGACCGTCTTCGACGAGGGCTTCCTCCGGCAGCTGGAGCGGCTGCTCCTCCTGATGCGATCCCCGGTCCGCGGTGGGCTCAAAGGTGGCCGGCGGAGCGTCAAGCGCGGCCAGTCCGTCGAGTTCGCCGACTTCCGCGAATACGCCGCCGGCGATGACCTGCGCCAGCTCGATTGGAACGTCCTCGCCAGGCTCGAGAAGCTCTTCGTCAAGCTCTTCGTCGAAGAGGAGGACGTGACGATCACGATCCTCCTCGACGGATCCGCCTCGATGGCGACCGGTCGCCCCGACAAGCTCCAGTTCGCGAAGCGCGCCGCGGCCGCTCTCGGCTACATCGGGCTGGCCTCGGAGGACCGCGTCGCCGTCAGCGTGTTGGGCGGCCGGATCGCCCGGCGACGGATCGCCTTGCGAGGCTCGGGCCGGGTCTTCCGGCTGCTGACCGAGCTCTCGGCGATCCGGCCGGCGGACGGGCCGACGGACCTGGTCGCGGCGGCGCGACACGCCGCGGCGCAGCTGTCCGGACGCGGCGTCGTGATCCTCCTGTCGGATCTTCTCGATCCTGCCGCGGACCGCGTGATCCGGGAGCTGGCGTCGACCCGGTCCGAGCTGATCGTCCTCCACGTCCTGTCGCCCGACGAGCTCGACCCGCCGCTGGAGGGCGATCTGCGCCTGGTCGACTCGGAGACGGGCGAGGGCATCGACGTGACCGCTGACCTGGCGACGATCGATGCCTACAAGGGCCGCCTGGCTGCCTGGAAGGAAGGCTTCGCCCAGCTCGCAGCGCGGCGGCAGGCGACCTACGTCGATCTCTCGACCGAGGTGCCGCTCAACGAGCTGATCTTTGCCGAGCTCCGCCGACGGCGGGTCGTCGCCTGAGGGCGGGCTGATGCCGTTCAACTCACCGCTGGCGCTGCTCGGCCTCCTGTTCGTGCCGGCCGTCGTCGCGATGTACCTCCTCCGGCTGCGGCGAACGCCGACGGTGGTTCCGTCGACGCTGCTCTGGCAGCGGCTGGCGGCGGACGTCGAGGCGAACGCACCGTGGCAGAAGCTGAAACGGAGCCTGCTCCTCCTCCTCCAGCTCCTCCTCGTCGTGATCCTCGCCCTGCTCGCCGCCCGCCCGTTCGTGGAGCGGCCGGCCGGGCTCGCCCGAGACCTCGTCGTCATCATCGACACGTCGGCGAGCATGAGCGCGACCGACGTCCCGCCGGATCGCCTGTCGGCCGCCCGCGAGGCGGCCAAGGACGCGCTCAAGGACCTCCCAGCCGGCGGCAAGGTCAGCGTCATCGAGGCCGGCCGGACCGCGCGGATCGTGGCCACCGGGACGAGCGACATCGGCCGCGTCCGGCAGGCGATCGACTCGATCCGCCCGACCGTCAGTCGCGGCGACCTCGGCGACGCCCTCGCCCTCGCCCAGCAGCTGGCTGTGCAGTCGGGCGACGCGGAGATCCTCATCGCCACTGACGCCGCGTTGGCCGTGCCCCCGACGACCAGGGTCGACGCGCCGATCCGGGTCCTGCGCGTCGGGGATCCGAAGGGAAGCCGGAACCAGGCGATCGTCGCGCTGGCGGTCCGGACCGCACCGTCGGCGGTCACACGGTCGGTCTTCATCAGCGTTGCGAACTTCGACCTGGAGTACGCGACCCGCCGCCTCGAGGTCTGGGGCGACGATCACCTGATCGAGACGCGGACGATTCCGATCGACGCCCAGCAGCGGGCGGACGTCATCGTCGACGACGTCCCCGCCGACGTCACCACGATCGAGGTTCGTCTCGTCGCCGCGGACGACTCCGACCCGGACGCACGACCTGACCTGCTCGCCGCGGACGATCGAGCCTGGGCGGTCGTCCCGCCGCAGCGGACCCGCAACGTCCTCGTTATCGGCAATGGCGATCCGTACCTCGAGACCGCCCTGTCGTACCTGCCGAACAGCCGCCTCTTCGGCCTCACCCCGGCTGAATACCCGGCCGGTGCGGTCCGCAAGGATGGCACGAGCTGGGACCTGATCATCTTCGAGGGGTACGTCCCGGCGACCCTGCCGGCGACGCCGATCCTCGCCATCGCGCCACCGACCAGCAGCGGGCTGGGCGAAGTCGGCGGGGTGGACAAGGACCCGGCCATCGGCAGCCTCGGCACCGACGAACCGATCCTCCGCTACGTCGACCTGTCGACGACCCACATCGCAGAGGCGCAACACGTGACGCTCCCGTCGTGGGCCCGGGCGGTCATCCCCGGGACGAAGGGCGCGCCGCTCCTTTATGCGGGTGTCCGGGCCGGCCTGCCGGCGGCGGTCATGGCTTTCGAGCCGCGCCAGTCGGACCTGCCGCTCCAGGTCGCCTTCCCGATCCTGATCGCAAACCTGACCGGTGAGCTGCTCGGCGGGTCGGCGGCGCCGACGGCCGCGGTGCGGCCGGGCGATCCGGTTGCGCTGACCATCCCGCCCGGCGCGATCGGCCTGCACGTCGTCCGGCCCGATGGGACGGCCACGGACCTCATCCCGGGGGCCGCGGGTGGGACGTCGGTCACCTTCACCCAGTCGGACCTGCTCGGCGTCTACACCGCGACGCCGATCGCGGCTCCGAGCTCGTCCCCGTCGGGCTCGGATGGTCCGTCGGCGGCGCCATCCGCGACGCCGACCCCATCGGCCACGGGCAGCGCCGGATCATCGGCACCGTCGGGCGCCCAGGGCGTTGACCCGTCCCAGCCGATCCGGTTCGCGGTCGACCTGTTCGACGTCGACGAGTCGGCGATCGCTCCCGGCCCTCCCCGCGTCCTGGAGGACCTGGGCAAGCCGCAGCCTTCGCCAGGAGCATCGGGCGCGCCAGGGGCTGGCAGCTCCGCCGTCGACACGCGGCCGAACGCCCGGGACGAGATCTGGATCCCGATCGTGTTCATCGCCCTGATCGCGCTCTGCATCGAGTGGACCCTCTACCACCGCGACGCAGTGCTGCGCGGCTGGCGGGGCGTCACCGGTCGGCTGGGCCGTCTCCGACGGCCGGCCGGGAGCGGCTGATGGGAGTCGGCTTCGACGCGCCCCTGGCGCTGCTCCTGCTCGTCCCTGCGCTCGCCCTGACTCTCGGGCTCCACGTCGCGTCGCGCCGGCGCGTCGGCGTCGGGCGGCGACGCCTGGCGCTGATCGTCCGCACGCTCCTCCTCGGCTCGCTCGTGCTCGCCCTGGCGGGATTCCGCCTCGTCCTGCCGGTCGACCGCCTGGCCACGGTCTACGTGGTCGACCTGTCGGATTCGGTCGGCCAGGCCGGCCGTGAGGATGCCCTGGCCTGGATCCGCGAGAGCCTCAAGGCCATGCCGGACGGCGACGTCGCGGGGATCGTCGGCTTCGGGCGCGGCGCGCTCGTCGAGCGGCTGCCCCAGGAGGTTCGCGAGATCGACCGGATCGCCTCGACGCCCGTCCGGTCGGCCACCGACATCGGCGCGGCGCTCCGCCTCGCGTCGGCGCTCTTCCCGGACGACACCCAGAAACGGATCGTCCTCCTGTCTGACGGCAACGACACGACCGGCGCCGGCCAGTCCGAGGCCGCCCTCGCAGCGGCGCGCGGCGTCCAGATCGAGACGCGGGCGATCGGAATCGGAGCCGCGAACGAGGTCCTGGTCGAGCGGCTGACCACCCCATCCACGGCCAGGATCGGCGAGGAGCTCGAGGCCGTGGGCGACGTCTCGTCGACCGTCGCCCAGCCGGCCACCATCCGCCTCTACGCCGACGGCGTCCAGGTGGACGAGCAGACCATCGACCTCGCGGCTGGCTCGACCCCGGTGAAGTTCCTCGTCAAGCCGACCGAGGCCGGCTTCCACACGTTCCGGGCGACCGTCGAGGCCGGCCGCGACACGTTCAGCCAGAACAACCGTGCCGATTCCGACACGATCGTCAAGGGCGAGCCGCGGGTCCTCGTCCTCGCCGGCGACGAGAAGGTGTCGAAGGAGCTCGTGTCGGCCCTCGAGGCCGAACGCCAGAAGGTCGACGCGCTGATCCCTGAGCAGCTCCCGACGGGCATCGAGGGCTTGCTGAGCTACGACAGCATCGTCCTCGTCGACGTCTCGCGACTGCGCCTCTCGGACGAGCAGCTGACGGCGCTCCAGCAGTACGTCCGCGACTTCGGCAAGGGCCTGGTGATGATCGGCGGACCGAAGAGCTACGGGGCCGGCGGCTACACCGACACGCCGATCGAGGAGACGCTCCCGGTCGACATGGGCGTCAAGGACCAGCAGAAGCAGCCCGACGTCGC